>ENA-ORIJ01000519-ORIJ01000519.1-human-gut-metagenome-genome-assembly--contig:-NODE-519-length-23752-cov-11.7649_pt1 | contig 23752 bp, 20 predicted proteins | sample MGYA00243030_ERZ508746 | MGnify/ENA primary metagenome ERZ508746 (study PRJEB26277, sample SAMN04329826) | human gut metagenome | biome: human-associated habitat | host: Homo sapiens | place: USA... | reverse complement strand
GGTGCAGGTTCATGCGGTGGAAAAAGTTCTCCCGCCCTTTCAGCAGGGTGTAGGTTTCTGCCAGAAAGGCGCGCACCAGCTCGCCGGAGGTGGAGTAGCTGGTATCAATGACCAATGCCAGCTCCTCGATTTTTTTGCTTTCCCGGCTTTCCAGCGGCTCGATCAGGGGCAGGTTGCCGTACACCGAAAGGCCGTAGGTGTAGAAGTTCAGATCGAACTCGTCCGGGTCCAGTTTTACCTCCTCGCGCAGGACGCAGAACCGGCGCAGAAAGTCCTTGTAGCTGCGGCGGCTGCGGTTGGCAGCCTTCACCTGCTGCTTCAAGGCATCGGTGCCCTCGCCCGCCTCTTTATCCCGCAGGTCCAGCTCGGTCTGCATCCGCTCCCCGATCTTCTGCCACGTTTTCTGCGGCAGAGGGGTGGGCATCTGCTGGGGCTGCTCCGGGGCATCCTTCGGCCACAGGCGGTGGTCATCGGTGACGAACTCCCGCTCCAGCTGCCGCAGCACGCCGGGCGTCTGCCGGGTGAGCCAGCGGTACACCGGCGCTGCTGCCACCACCTTTTCCTCAGCGGTGATCTGCCGGTAGGCATTCTGCCGCACATAGGTCAGCGGGCGTATCACGCTTTTGCGCTGTAAGCTGTCAATGACGTTTTCCACCGCGATATCGCACGCAAGGCTCCACAGCTGCGGCTCCCGGCGGCCTTTCAGCCACAAATGCCGGAATACGCAGTGGAATATGGTGTGCAGATACAACCGGTTGAGATATTTCGGGTTTTCCTGATAGAGCTGCAACAGGCGCTGCGGCTGATAATACAGGGTCTGTCCGTCCGTAGCCAGCACCCGGCAACGCTCGTCCGGGGCGGGGTTCAGGGCGCTGAGTGCCATATCCAGAAACCGGAAGTCCAGATACAGCCCGCTGCGCACCACCGCCAGCACCTCGCCACCCATGCGTGCCTGCCACTCCTCGTGGGTCTCCGGCCGCTGGGATTGGAAGGGCTTGCGGGGGTCGAAAAATTTTTCTTTTGGCAACGTGTGGTCACCTCTCAAAAATCAAAATCGTACCGCTGCTTTTTGGACTGGGGGGCATATTTTTTGTGTTCCGCATCTGCCAACAGGGCGGCAGCAGCGGCGTTCTCTGCCTTGGCGGCAAGGGCGGCGGCAGATGCAAAAGCGGCTTTATCCAGCACGTCCAGCGCCAGCAGGGCGCGGATGCTGTCGGTGTCCTGCGCCTTTAAAAGGCGGGCGAACACCCGGTCGGTGTTGGCTGCCAGAAACGCCCGGTAGTGTCCGGCGGCGGCTTCGGTCAGCTGCCACGGATACCGCAGGCGGCCAAAGCAGAGCATGGCCATAACGGCGGCGTCATCGGCATCGTGCCCCTGTGGGAAGATAGCGTCATATTCTGCGGGGAGGAATTTATTGTCGAGAAAACACTGTCTGTAATGATATCCCTGCCCGGAAAAGGTGTGCAGCAGGATGTGGGCGGGGGTCTCCTCGATATCCTCCCAGTAGGCGGGGTACCACAGCGCCGCCAGCGGCGCGGGGGCATCGGCGGGCCAGAACTGCGCCTGCACGGCCTCGGTGATGTTGTTCACCAGCGCAAACAGCCCGGTGGGCTGCTCCGGTGCGGCCTGCACCCGCAGGGTCTCCAGCGCAAAGCAGTTCAGAAACACATCGCTGCCCACGGTAAGTCCCCCGCTGCCCACCGTGAGCAGGCGCAGGCTGCGGCAGTTGTAAAAGGCGCAGCTGCCGATGACCTGTACGCTGTCCGGCAGGGTGGCTTCTTCCAGAAAGCTGCCGCACACCGGGTGCAGTTCCATTTCGTCCGCAGCCGGGGCATCGAGATCAAAATCGTACCGGCGGGCGGGCTTTTGCCCCATCGCCTGCCCGAACGCCCGGGTCAGCCGCACCGTGCCGTCCGCACTTACTGCGTACCGGCACAGGGCATCCGCCGCAGGCAGGCTGCGGGGCTTTTCCGAGAAGCAGTAGTCGCCCAGCTCGGTCAGGGCAAAACTGCCGCCCGCCGGGGCGGGCAGAGTGCCCGGCAGCGCCACGCAGGGCGCTGTGCCGTACACCCGCACCAGCCGTGCCGTCTGTGCCGAAAGGGGCAAGATATCCAATATCAGTTCGTTTGCCTGTTCCACCATGCTGCGACCTCGTTTTTCTGCATTTCATTCAGCTTTCAGTATACCGCGAACAGGGGGTGATTGTCCAGTGCAGAGAAAGATTTGAACGGGTCTGTGCAACGGGGCGCGGCACCCGGCAGCTCTGCCGGTACTCCCCTTTTGTCACATCTCGTTCAAGTTCTCTGCCCCGCCGGTGCTGTTAAACGGAATTGCGGGATAAAACAAAAAAGACAGCTATCAAAAGCTGTCTTTCTTGTGGTGCAGGAATGCAATCCAAATCCGAACCATTTCCCTTTGATGCGGCTTTTGCCGCTTCTCCAAAGGTGACGGTCTGTGTTCCTTCTTTATAATTGAAGGTTATCAAAACCTTATCGTCATACAGGTAAATCGCATTGATGAAGGTATCCACCAGCGCCTGCCGCTGGTCTTTCAGGCGCATATCCAGCTTGCGGAACCGCAGCAGCCATCGCAATCCAACTTTTGATCGTTTGCAACATCGTTGGATTGCATATCGCAAATATGCTGTTTTCGTGTTGCACTATTTTCTTAACTTGCGAAAAAATCACAGCAGTGCGTTTTCCAGATCACTCAGCATTTCGCTCAGTGCCTGAATGCCGCCCTCTGCGGTGTACCAGACATTCGGGTGTGCCAGATAAACGACGTGGCCGTTCTTGTAAGCATCCGTGCTCTTGACCAGCTCGTTTTCCAGGATCTCCTGTGCCAGCTGTGCGCCATCGGTGCCAATGGCTGCATCACGGTCCATGGCGAAGATGTAGTCGGGGTTCTTGTCCACAATGAACTCGAAGGAAGCCTCGTTGCCGTGGGTCGAAGTGTCGATATTGGCATCTACGCCGATGTTCTCAAAGCCGATCTCCTTGCCGATGATGGAGCAGCGGCCATCGTTGCCCAGAACATTGAAGCTGCCGCTGGTGGTCATACCAACGATGGCAGTCTTGCCCTCTGCAAAGGCTTTCAGGGCGTCGATGCGGCTGTCAAAATCCGCCATCAAAGCTTCCACATGGTCTTCCAGACCAAAGATGGAAGCGATGGTCATGGCGTTTTCACGGGTGCTTTCCACAACACCCTTTTCGGCGTCGGTCGAAAGGAAAACAACGGGTGCGATCTCGCACAGAGCATCATAGGATTTGGACAGGCGTCCGCCGATAAAGATGATGTCCGGCTCACAGGCCATGACTGCTTCCATATCGGCTTCCTTGATGTTGCCAAGGTTCGCAATACTGTCATTGGTGACATAGCTCTGAAGATAGTCCAGAGAGGTGGATGCCGTGCCGACCACACGGTCGCCAACGCCCAGTTCATCCAGAATGTCCAGAGAAGCAAGTTCGAGGATTGCAATGCGCTGCGGGTCAAAGGGCACTTCCACATCTACCAGTTCCTTTGCACCGTTGAACGCCTTGATAGTCACCGACTCCGGCACCGCTTCCGAGGAAGTGGTAGCTTCGCTGGATGCTGCCCCAGAGGATGCCACGGAGCTTGCCGTGGAGGAGGAAGCGCCGCAGGCGGCGAGAACACCCGCTGCACTCACAGCGGCCATAGCGGTCAAAAACGAACGACGAGAAATTTTCTTCATAAGAATGCTCCTTTTTAAAAAGTACTGAAATCAATAATATATCGACAAAGGCTTGCCTTCGATCTGCATGATCTCAAAGTCTACCTTGTAGATATCGGACAGGTTTTCTTTGGTGATCACTTCCTGCACGGTGCCAAACTTTGCGATTTTTCCATCCACAAAGGCACAGATGTAGTCGGAATAAAACGCAGCATAGTTGATCTCGTGCAGAACAAGGATCACCGTTTTGCCCAGCTCATCGCACAGGCGGCGGACGATGCGCATGAGGTTGGTTGCGTGGTAAATATCCAGATTGTTGGTCGGTTCATCCAGCAGGATATATTCCGTGTCCTGTGCAATGACCATGGCTATATAGGCACGCTGCCGCTGACCGCCGGACAGTTCATCGATGAACTGCTCCTCAAAATCGCCCAGTTCCATGTAGGCGATGGCACGGTCAATGATCTCGTTGTCCTCTTGGGTCAGCCGCCCGCCGGAGTACGGAAAGCGGCCAAACGCAACCAGTTCCCGGACAGTCAGCTTCATCTGAACATTGTTGGCTTGGGTCAGGATGGCGAGCCGCTTGCTCAGCTCCCGGCTTTTCCAGCGTGTGATCTCCGTCCCCTCAAAATCCACAAGACCGCTGTCCCGCGCAATCAGGCGGGACAGCATTCCCATCACGGTGGATTTTCCTGCGCCGTTCGGACCGATGAGGGAAAGGACTTTGCCTTTCGGAATCTCAAAACTCACGACATCGACAACGGCTTTGCCATCGTAGCGTTTGGTGATCTCTTTTACAAACATGGTGTTATGCCTTTCTCTGGGTGAGCAGCAGATACAGGAAATACACGCCGCCGCCCACGGTGATGAACACACTGACCGGAACCGAGTAAACGAACACCCGCTCCACCAGAAGCTGTCCGCCGATCAGAACAGCCATACCGAACAAAACAGAGCCGGTGATGAGCTGGCTGTGCCGGTAGGTGCGCAGGAACTGCCGGGAAAGGTTGGCAATGATAAGCCCCAGAAATGCCAGCGGGCCGACCATAGCGGTGGCTGTTGCAATGTACAGCGTGACCCCCAGCAGCAGCCGGCGGATGCAGCGGTCGTAATCTACGCCCAGATTGATGGCCTGATCTTTGCCCAGTGTCAGAACGTCCAGCAGCGCAAGCTCTTTCCGGAAGGCAAAGGCGACCAGCGCCAGAACCGCAACGGACAGTACCAGAATCGCCGAATTGACATTGGAAAAGCTGGCGACCAGATCCGTCAGCAGCGTGTCGTACTCGTTGGGGTCCATCACACGGGTCAAAGTCGTCTGGACGCTGGAAAAGAACGAAGTCAGCACCGTGCCGATAAGCAGGACGTACAGAACATTGTGGTTCGTTTTCCGGAACAGATAGCTGTAAATTACGGTGGCAACAGCGCCCATAATGGCAAGGTCTACCGCAAAGGCTGCGTTGGCATTGACCGCCAGAAAGCTGCCCGAACCTGCCACAAAGAACACGGCTGTGTGGATCAGCGAATAAAGCTGATCCATGCCCAACAGGCAGGGCGTGACGATGGTGTTGTTGATGATGGACTGAAACACGATGGAGGCACTTCCAATGGCAAATGCCGTGATGAGCATGGCGATCAGCTTGGGCGTGCGGATGCGCATGGCGTAGGCAAATAATTTTTGGTTTTCAAAGTGGACTCCCACTGTCATATAGCCCGCGCAGGCCAGCAGAACAAGAAGCAGAAGGATCAGCAGGCGCAGATGATTTTTGTGCGTTTTCATGCTGCACCTCCGGTTTTCTTGGCAGCTTTGTCCAGTCGGACTGCCTTGCGCCCATGCCGAAGCCGATACAGCAGCAGACCGACAAACAGGATACTGCCGATGACGCCAACGATCAGCTCGATGGGCAGCTCGTAGGGATAGATCACAACCCGTCCGATCATATCGCAGACCAGCACGAACAATGCACCAAACAGAGCGGTATCCACCAGCGTTCCTCGAATTTGGTCACCCTTGAACATTGCTACAATATTGGGCACGATGAGGCCGATGTAGGAGATCGAGCCGACCACGACAACAACGGATGCCGTGATCATGGCAGCAATGGTCAGCCCCATAAACAGCACCAGATTATACGGAACGCCGAGGTTCTGAGAAAAGTCTTTTCCCATGCCCACGATATTGAAGTGGTTGGCAAATACAAATGCCAGAATCACCAGCGGTACCGTCAGCCAGACAAGCTCATACCGCCCACGAATGACGGTGGAAAAATGACCGACCAGCCAGCTGGAAAGAGCCTGTGTCATTTCATATTTGTAGGCAAGATAATTGGTGACGCCCATTACGATGTTGGAGAACATGATGCCGACCAGCGGGACCATGACAACATCTTTGAACTGGATACTCTGGATGAACCAGACAAAGACCCATGTACCCAGAACGGCACAAACGAAGGAAAAGGCAGCACGTCCCCACAGGGTAGAACCCGGTGCAAACAGCAAAGCCAGCAGAATGCCAAACTGCGCAGAAGAGATCGTTGCGCCTGTGGTGGGCGAAACAAACTTGTTCATGCAGAGCTGCTGCATGATAAGCCCCGCCACGCTCATGCCAATGCCTGTGCAGAGGATGGCAAGCAGACGCGGCAGGCGGGAGATCAGAAAGATCTCCCATGTTTCCACGCTGCCTGTAAGCAGGTCAGAAGGCCGGATGTCCAGCACCCCGACAAACAGAGAGCCGACCGAAAGGATCAGCAGTAAAATGCCAAGAAAAATAGTGGAACGACCGTTACGAATGAGAAGCCCTCCCTTAAATTAGTTTGAACTAACTTTATTGAAACAAAAAAAGAGAGCGCCTGTGTGTGAAGAAACTGGTCTTACGTGTTCACACACAGCGCGTTCTGCTGAAGGGATTATATCATAAGGCATTGATGGGTTTCAAGTGGCAAACTCTCACGAAGGTTTTACATAACAAACCATCCTTCTTTGTTGATTCCTACAAAGTTGCTCCGAACAAAAAGAGCCTTTGCATTTGTTGGTAAAAATCACCATGCAGCTTCAGCGCAAAATCTCGAGCAGCCGCCTGCCGGCTTCCTGCTGCGATTCCCCAAACGCCACCGCCAGCTCCTCCCGCAGGACGCGCTCTACCATCTGGTAAAAGTACGCATCCATAGCGTTGATCTTTCGGCCGCGGCTTTGCTGCTGGGTCTGCTTTTGCCCCAGCTCCTTGAACAGGGTCAGGTACTGGTAAAAATCGTTGGTGTGCAGCAGCGCCTGATAGTGTTCTGCCAGCGCTGTCTGTACCCCCGCCGGGATGGGCAGCTTCTCCGTTTTGATGCGTGCAAGGTCGGCTGCTGCCTGCTGCGCCGGGGTCACCGGGCGCAGCGCCGCTTCCTTTTCCGTGGGGATATAGCTGCGATCGTGGGAATCCGAAAAATAAGGCCGGAGGGTGTAATACTCTCTGGCGGGCTCATCGCAAAAGCGCCGCAGCCCGACCCCTTCCACCTCGTGCACTCCCAGATTTCCGTAGACCACCAGCGCTCCCGCTTGAAACCGTGACATGGTATTTCCTCTTTCCCTTGTATGAAAAGGCTGCAAAAACAGACTTTCCAGCGTAATTTTACTCTTTACTTTATTGTACCACGGTAGGTTGGCGGGCTTCAAAGGGCATCTTCCACAAAGTTTTCCTCGTGCAATCTGCGCAGAATGCCCAGTACAATTCTTGTGCAAAACTGCCTTTGCAAATTCCAGACAGGCAGGCTATAATGATTTCGTACAACGAGTAGCACTCATGCGTAAAACCGGTTGCATGAGGGCTGCCCGTTGTTTTTTTTGTCCTCAAAATGGAAAGGTAAGGTGAATCCCATGGAAAGTTCCAATCAATTTCTCGGCACGGAACGCATCGGCAAACTGATGCAAAAGTATGCGATCCCGTGCATTATTTCGCTGCTGGTGGGTGCGCTGTACAACATCGTGGACCAGATTTTTATTGCAAACGCCAGCTATCTCGGCTCTTATGGCAATGCCGCCAATACGGTCGTTTTCCCCCTGACGGTGGTAGCGCTGGCCATTGCCGTCATGATCGGTGATGGCTGCTGCGCCTTCGTCAGCATCAGCCTTGGGCAGAACGAAGTCCCCAAGGCAAAGCGGAGCGTCGGCAATGCGGTGGTGATGTGTCTGGTCAGCAGCATTGTGCTGGCCGCGCTCTATCTGATTTTTGCGGACACCATTCTTGCCATGTTCGGTGGAACGGTGAACGCCGAGACCTATCATCACTCCCAAGAATATTTCTTTTATATCACGCTGGGCGTGCCCTTTTATATGTTCGGGCAGGCCATGAACCCCATCATCCGCGCGGATGGCAACCCCCGGTTTGCCATGATCTCCACCCTTGCGGGTGCGGCGCTGAACATCATTCTGGACCCCATCTTCATTTTCGGCTTCCGCTGGGGCATGATGGGCGCAGCGGTGGCTACCGTCATCGGTCAGCTGGTCACGGCAGCGCTGGCAGTGTGGTATCTGCTGCACATGAAGATCATTCGCCCTGAAAAGGGTGACTACCGGCTGAAAGGCTCCATCTGCGGCCGTACCCTGACCCTTGGCATGACCAGCTTTCTGTCCCAGATCAGCCTTGTGGCGGCAATGGCAGCCATCAACAACATGATCCGCAAATACGGCGCACTGGATGCCGTGTTCGGGCAGGAGCAGTACGCCCAGATTCCCATGGCAGTTGTTGGCATCGTGATGAAGTTCTTCCAGATCGTCATTTCCATCGTGGTGGGCATGGCGGCTGGCTGCATCCCCGTGGTGGGCTTCAACATGGGCGCCAAAAAGCCCACCCGTGTGAAGGAGCTGTTCACGAAGCTGCTGCTGGCAGAAGCCGCAGTGGGTGCCGTTGCACTGGTGCTGGTGGAGCTGCTTCCCCGGCAGCTCATCGCCCTGTTTGGTTCCGCCAACGAGAGCGTTTACTACACCGATTTTGCCGTGAAGTCCTTCCGCATCTACCTGTGCATGATCATTCTGGCCTGTGTCAACAAAGCCTGCTTCATCTTTTTGCAGGCCATGGGCAAGGCAGCGGAATCCACCGCCCTGTCCATGGTGCGTGAGGTGGTGTTCGGCGTGGGCTTTGCCCTACTGCTGCCCCGGTTCTTCGGGCTGGACGGTGTGTTGTACTCCATGCCCATGTCGGATATCCTCACCTTCCTGATTGCAGGCTATCTGATCTGCAAAACCTACCGTGAACTGAACCAGAAAGGAGAAGTCTAATGGAAAAACGCATCATCATGCCGCCAACTATCATATTGCGCTGGACAGCGGGGTTATCGGCATTGAAAAAAGCGCCAAGGTCATTGAAAGTCTTGCCTGAGCCGTAAATTCCGACACGATCCATGAGCCAATAAAACAAAAATCCGAACCTTTCTCCTATCGAGAAAAGGTTCGGATTTTCATTATTTGGTGCACCTCGCGCACTCATATCCGAACTTTTCTCTGCTTTTACGGCTTCCCCAAAAGCGACCGTTTCCGTACCTTCCTTATAGTTAAAGGTAATGAGAACCTTATCATCATACAGATAAATCGAATTGATGAACGTATCCACCAGTGCCTGCCGCTGCTCCGGCTGGGTCATATCCAGCTTGCGGAAACGGAGCAGCCAAAACCGGACGAACTCTTCTTTCATCTTCGGCTTGGCAAGCCGTTCCTCTGCGATGCGGGCTTGCAGTTCCTTTCGCTGTTCTTCCAGCGCTTCCAGCCGCTCCTTGGTGGAGCTGGTCAGAATGCCCATCTGGATGGCGTTCAGCATATTGGTGATGCCGACTTCCGTTTCCTTCAACTGCTTTTCGTAGATAGGCAGGTCGGTACTCTCCTGATTTTGCAGCTCCATGACCTTGGCGATGATGGCATTCATGGAAGCGTCATCTTCCACCAGCTTCATGGTTTCGTTGACCACCAGATCTTCCAGCCACTGTTTCCGCACTGCCTTTTTATCGCAGGTCTTTTTCTTCTTGGCGGCAGCACACTTGTAATAGGTGTACATCTTCCCGGTGTGGCTGACACCGCTTTCCCCGAACATCAGCGCACCGCACTTGCCGCAGTACAGCTTGGTGGTCAACAGATAGGTATCCTCTGCTTTGTGACGGGCAGGGGCCTTTTTGTTTTTCGCCAGCTTTTCCTGCACCTTGTTGAACAGCTCTTCCGATACCAATGCCGGGATTGCATTGGGCTGTACCACATCCCGCAGGCGAAGTTCGCCGATGTACCGGCGATTACTCAGCATCCGCTGAATGGTATTATAGGACATTTCCCCACCCAGCGTATTTTTGATGTTGTGCGCTTTCAACCAGTCCCTTAAGTCGGTCATAGTTGCGCCATCTGCATACTTCTGAAACGCCTGCTCCACATACGGAGCCAGCAGCGGGTCAGGCTTGTAATGCCGGTTCTCGTCAATCACATAGCCAAACGGAACTGTTCCGCCATTGTACACGCCTTTCAGCGTGTTTTCGGTCATGCCGCGCACGACCTTTTCAGACAGGTCAGCAGAGTAATATTCGGCGTAGCCTTCCAGCACGGATTCCAGAATGATGCCCTCCGGGCCAGCCGAAATGACTTCTGTCGCCGACACCAATTTCACGCCGTTCCGCTTCAGTTGGGTCTTGTACCGGGCACTGTCGTAGCGGTTCCGGGCAAAACGGTCGAGCTTCCAGACGATAATAACATCAAAGATGCCGCGTTCGCTGTCCTTGATCATCTGCTGGAACTGCGGGCGGTTGTCCGTCTTGGCAGAGATAGCACGGTCGATATAATGCTTGACCACCGTGAGGTCGTTCTTCTCTGCGTAAGCCGTACATTCACGGATCTGACCTTCGATGGATTCCTCGCGCTGGCTGTCAGTGGAATAACGTGCGTAGATAACGGCAGTCATAGCGGACACCTCTCTTCTTTACATCAATGAACGGTGGATCGTTCATCCAAATCAATGTTTCGTATAATGTATATACTATATTTTGCAACTAATTGCAACAGAAAAATAAAATCAACGAACAGCATTTACTTTTTTGTAAATAAGATACCCACCGATCTATGGTTTTCACCATAAGCTGGCGAGTATCTGTTCTTCTTGGTCTACAATCACCGATGTCGCAGTAATGGACATATCGTCCTTGTCGTATCTGGTTAATTGCAGTTTCGGAGTACAACAAAAAATGAGACAGGCAACCTTTTTCGAGGAAGTCCATCTCATTTTTTCGTTTTGGCTGTTTTGCAACAGCCCTGTTTAAATCGCTCAAGCTAACCAAAACCAACGGCTGCTTTTCAGAGCAGAGAATTGATTCTGTTAATAGATGCTGTCTTCTGAAATTTCAATTCCAAGTACTCCGAGGATGTCTGCGTTTTTCTGCTGCAAACAGCTCCTGATGGCCTCCTTCAGTTTCTCATCCGTTACCCACAAAGGCATCATTTCACGTGGGATGCAACGATGAAATACATTTTCAAATTCGGTACACAGCTCAAACAATTCCTCATCCACAGCAGTTTGGGGCATAGAATCGTCCGAAAAAAGATCATCTAAAGTTTCAGCAACCACTCTGTCAGGCCTCCTTTCTGCCTTTTGTCAACGCTCTTCCCAGATGGCACGTTCACGTTGCTCACGGTCATAGGGTTCTGCATTCTTGATGATTGCGCTGAGCATCTGGTTAAATACCCTTACCGCATTGGGAAAAAGTTTGGTCAACCGTTGCAGCTTGATGCTATCACCCATACTCGCTTCAAAAAAGTGTGCAAACGCCTCATGCTCCATGGCCCATACTCTTGCGCAGTATTCTTCGCTATGACCCCATCCACCACGAACATGGCCATTGGTAGCAAAATTTGCGAGATCCGAACAGCTGTGCCACGCTCCCTCGCAAAGATTGCGCACAGCTCTTTCCCTCTGTTCCGGGGGAGAGTTATTATAGCATTGAATTAACCTTTGTCCATCACTGACCAGCGCATGGTGAAACGCAGCATTTTCCGACATCAAATTTTGATACCTCATGCATGCATGATCAATCATGTGTCCCAGTTCGTGGTAGTATGTAGCACCCGCCCCTCGCACATTCTTCTCATCCTCTGCTGCATTGTAATAAACGCCGTGCTCGGCAGGCGAGTAATGGCTTGGCTCCGGTCCGCTATAATCGCCGTTGAGGATACATAGCTTTTCTGCAAACAAATCAAAGACCTTCCTTGCAGCCGGAACAGCATTCCCATAGCGCTGATCAAGGATCGCATTATATTTGGGGGAGGAGAAAGGCTTGTCCTGTTTGATGCTCGGTCGTATGCTGACAGCTGTTTTTGTTCCTGCAGATGCTACTGAAGCAGCCGCTGCTACGCCCGCTGCTGCCGTTGTTCGTGTAGCACGTCCGATTTGCTCATACTTCTCGACTGTGTCAAGTGTTTTCTTGAGGGATTCTTCCAGTGAACGCAGCTCACCATAGCTAGTTCGGAGACTTGTGACGCTGTCGAGTACGATTGCATAAAGTCTTCTGGACTGCTGGTCATTCCAGCTATGATTGACGTTATTAAACTGCTGCAGGATTCTTTGAATAAAATACCCGATTGCTTCCCGCGCAGCAGTTGTCTGATTCAACGCATGACGAACCGCAGATGAGTTTACATTTGTCATCGCGAATCACCCTTTACATTGGCAACAACTCACTGCAGAAAATTTCGACCTGCTCTGGTGCAGGGCTGACATACGGTTTGAACTGGAACGTATCAGTAGTACCATTTGTATAGTAAACCGTATTGTCATGCAGCGTGGAGACGTTCACGTTATCAATCAGATTGAATGCATCCGAATCACTCAACGCAAACACGATTCTCTCCCTGAACTTGTTCAAAATGTTCATGCCAAAGTGCATAGATTCCTTTACCGTCTGATAATCGCTGGAGCAGATGATAAAGTGGATGCCATAGGCTGCACCGTCTGCAATCAGTTTCTGCAATTTTTCGCTAGCATTTCCCAGCACCCCAGAGGCAGGCTGAGCAGAAGTATAGGAAGAGTCTGCGCCAATGCTGGAGAACGATGCCATCAGATCCGCAAACGGATCTCTTTCCTCTACATTTTGCGATTCTGCCGGAGCCACATCCGCAGTAAGAGACGGCACTTGAGCCAGCAGTGCGGCAAAGGGATCGTCATCCGCAGGCTTCGTGGAGAATCCCGTCGGCTCGACAGGGGAATCCGTCGGTTCTGCAGAGAATCCAGCCAGAAGATCAAGCGTCGGATCTTCCACCACAGTCGGCGGGACATCCACTGCTTTGGGTTCTGCTGGAAACTCTATATACTCCGCCTCATCGACCCGGTCACCCAGCAGCATCGTCTGCATCAGATCCAGGAACTGCAGATTTTTGATGACAAACAGCACCGTATCTCCACCTGTTTTCTTTTTGCGCTGCTGATACTTTTCGTAAAGGTCATGGACAAACTGTACGATATCTGAACGGGTATGTGCAGTGTGCAGTTCTGCTACACCACGCTCGAGGCTTTGATAAAAACTTCCGCAGCGGTCATCTCCCACGATGCTGTCGCCATCCACACAGTACACACACGCCCTGCGGTTCAGCGCAGCCGAGAGCAGGAACAGATTGACCGTCCGATCCATCAGTTCATCATTGGAACCACAAATCAGGACATTATGCTGTTTCTTGCGGTCAAACGTCAGTTCAAACGGGTCATCCACCTTAATTTTTTCGCCCATATGCACAGTGACCGTGCTGGTATCGGCAATACCGATCGACCGTGCAGCAAGATAGTCCAGCATCGGCACAGTGCGGGAGCCCTCGAACACCTGCATCGTGCAGGGAGAATCCGCAAACTTCTCACTGATCTGTTTCAGGTAATACTTTTTGGTTTCATCATTGCAGAAAGCGACCCGCAGGCCAACGTTCGGATTGTTCTCTGTGTAGTCTTCGTTCAGCACAGCGGTTCCGCGGGGTCCTTCCATTTTTTTCATTGCATCCGAGCAATGGGTATCACCAAACAGATAACGAGTATCATCTTCGCCACATTTAAGGCCGACACGGATACGCATCTGCTCGATCGTACCACGATCCAGCGTCAGGGTCGAAATGATTTTGGTGGATTGAGTCGCCATCAGAAGATGCACGCCGTAGGAACGTCCTTCCGTAACGATCTTCTTCGCCAGATTTGCGCACCGCTCTGCCACCTTGCGGTTTGTTCCGCTGTCAAACAAAATCTGGAACTCATCCATGATGACAAGGATACGGGGCATGCTATTTCCGGTATTGGTAACATAGTCTTCCAGCTTTGTATATCCACCGGATCTCTTGAATATATCCGAGCGATTCGCCATCTCCTGGACCAGATTTTCCAAGATGCTCTCGCCGAACTCCTGCAGTGCATCCAGCGCCAGCAGCTTGATGTGCGGCAACCGCTCCGATTCATAGATTTTGAACTCGGTACCGCCCTTGAAATCCATCAGATACAAATTGAGCTGTTCCGGCGAATAGTTCATCATACTGCTCATAATCAGCGTATGCAGCAGGGTCGATTTGCCGCCACCCGTACCACCGCCGATCAGGCCATGATGCGAAGTGCCCTCGCCAAACACCATGCTCACGACCGAATCGCCATCGCCGATGCCCATCGGCAGCTTCAGTACCTTGGCTGTGCTGCCCTGGAACGGTTCCGGCGGGAGGATTTCTTCAAAATGGATGCTCTGAACGCTCAGTTTTTCGACTGCCTTGTGATATTCTACCGCAAATTTTTCCAACTGTCCGGCATCGGGTTTTTCGATCAAACGGACCGAGAGATGATACGGCAGCAGAGCAAAGCCGTTTTCTTTACATTCGATCTGGACACAATTCTTTTCCAGTTCGGCCAGTTTTTCGTCTATGTGGTCATAGCTGCTTGCCACCTCGACCGCAGTATTCCGACACAGAACGACATAGATGCCGCACCTGTTTCCTTTCTGCATAACAGAGGACAGCAGTTCCAGACAGCGAGCGTCCGCATTCAACGGGAAATCATACAGCATGAGCAATGTAATCGCTTCTGTACGTCTTGGATTGTGCGCATTATAATCCAGCAAATCATCATAATCAGGGCGGTCACGGATAAAATCAAGCGTCTGTCCTTCCAGCTCTTTCAGACAGCTCAGCAATTCTTCTGTCCGGGACATCTGCGTGACAGCCCTTTTGTAGGAATCCGGCATTTTATTGACGAAGTTGGACAACATACGGACACTTCCGCCGCCCTCTTTCGGATCAAAGATACAGAAGCGCACTTTGGATGCCGGGCACTTCCGAAGGAAGCCCCAGATTACGCGATATGCTGCACTCTGCATATTATCGTGCTGCGCCTCAGCTCCGATTACCTCCAGATTGAGTGGATGATGGAGATTAAACATCATCGGCAATTCCACACGGCTCATATCAATAGAGTGACCCGGTGTTTCCGCGCGGAAAGCACGCACGATTTTTTTATAGCCGATGCTTTCATCAAAGATTTCGGCCGGATAAGCGATCTGGCCCATGCAGAACAACTCCGGGAAAGTTGTACTTGCCGACTGTTGATCAAATGGCTCCTGAGATATCTGTTTCCATTCAGTAAGGTTCTGAATGGAAACATCCAGCTCTGCATCATCTTTCGCTTCGACCAGCTTGCGGATAAACGGCGAGAACGCAATGCCCCGGTTCTGCATTCCCTCAAAGATAAGCATATACTTACTGAAGAAGCGGTCGAAACCGGCTTTATCCGGCATCGGATGATAAAGCAACGGCAAGCCGCGCTCCGAAAAGCTCTGCTGATCCTGCTTGATGACCGCTGTTAGAGGCTGTATCGTCTGCAGCATCTGCCGGTAGCTTTCCTGACGTGTGCCTGGCTGCGGCGGCGGGCAAATGATCATTGTATAAATGCCGCACCGGCTGCCATTACGCAGAATATTGCGCACATCCGTAAGAATCGAATCGCTGATATTGCGAGGGAAATCATACATCACGAGGCAGCGGACTCGCAGGGTCTCTTCCGGGTGTTCCCTTGAATAGTCAAAAATACTGTCGTACTCTGTTCCGAGTTTGTCCATCAGGGTCGTCTCGATTTCTTCGTTCAACAGCGCCAGTTGTGTAGCGATATCCTCTGCCGTAAAGCAGATCTTTTCACCGAACAGTTCTGGCAGACGCTTGCGAGCATCAAAGAAAGGTCCGACACTGGTTCCACGGTTTTCAGGATCGATCACCGTGATTTCCAACTTTGCCACAGGGCTGCTAGCCAGAACACCAAACATCCATGCATGCGACAGTTGCTTTGCCTTTTCCGGGAAACGAGCGTCCGACATCACAAGGAGTGGTTCAGCTCCTTTACATGCCATCGGAAGCGGAAAGCGGATCACATCGTTAACCATCATATGGGCACAGCGCTTTTTCAGAAGGGACAAAAGCTTTTTATTCTCGACCAGAAGCAAAAGAGGATAATCCGTAAAGCTCATCCAGAGGATTCCATCTGCAAAGTTTTTCCCGCTGTTCACTTTCACTCTGCGCGATTCATAATCCATTCCCGTCTGCGCCAGAAAATCAACAAATTCCTGTGGAAATAGTTCATCCAGCTCTCTCTGCAGCTGTTTTTCATCGCTCTTGTTTTTGATGCTCTCCTGATTATCAAACTCCTGAATCGTAGACAGGAAATTGAGCGCCAGAGTCTTTTGGTCCTGCTCGAACGCTTCCTTTTTCATTGTCAGCTCATCCTGCGTAATTTCCGGCAGCAGTTCACTGACCTCATTCACAAATTTATGCACCGTATTTCTCAGCACAATAAGGCTTTCGTAGTCTTTCTTGCGTTGTGCCGAAAACAAAAAGTGCAGATCGTTGATCAGAAAAGGAAGCATGGACTCACGATATTTTTTTGAAATCTGGCCATAGTCTCTGCGGATTGCCTCGATGCCTTCCATCAATGCAGTATAGTTTCTGTATGCCTGGCTTTCCACACCCGCCAGTTCGGCTTCCTTACGTGTTTTGGTCTTGCTGTAGTACTTGTCAGAACTCATCAGCTGTTGATCCATCTGATCCACATCTTCAAGGATCTTCTGGGCATCCTCAATCATTTTGGCCGACTGACGTGACAGTGTCTCACATTCCTGTTTGTAAGCCTTTTCCCGGCGCGTCTTTTCCGCATTGTTTTCTGCGATGATTCTCGTTCTTTTTGCCTGATATTCTCTTTCCTGCGTGACGAGCCGGGGGTCCCATTTTTCAATGAAACCATTCAGTTCCCCGATCAGAGCAAATACTTCTGCCTGCGTCAAAGCATCCATCGTGTTCTCCTCTCTCTCAAGACATCTTAATGATCTTTGATTTCATATCGACACTGTCCTGTGCACTTTTCTGAATGGAAACCCACCTTGAGCGAGGTGGTGACCTGCAAAGGATAGCTGAATATCTCTACCATTTCCCCGCCGATCTCTGGGTCGCTTGTGTTGCACACCAGTGTGTACTGCTTCAGATCGTTCAGCAAACGAGGCCGGTAGCCCGGCTCCGTCATGTTCAGGATATCAAGGCACAATTTCACTCCGATGCAGGTGATAAAATTGATATCCACTGAGATGCCCGGCTCAAAGCGGACTCCCTCAATATTCTCCTGATTGGAATAAACATGATGGTTTGCCTGCACCCGTGCCGAAAGTTCCGTGCCCTCGCCCAAAGCACATGCGTAGCAGGGCATTCCCCTGTCCGGGATATGATAGAAAATTTCTCCGGCATAGGCACGCTCCCAGAATCCGACCGAGAGAAATGCCGCTCCGTAATAAATGCTTATGCGGTTTGCGTAGACATCTGCTCCACGGTTATCTGCACAGCCCACAAAAACGGTTTCCCCTTTTACACAAAAATCATCCAGCATGGCCTTTGGAATGTTCTGAACGATTCCCTCAAATATCTGCACATCAATTTGAGGATTGATATTCAGCAACTTACGCTTCAGTGCATTTATCTTAAGGTCTCCGACATCCTCAATACCACACTGGTGCCGACAGATATTGTGGTATTCCATTACATCCGGGTCAGCAAGCAGAAAATGGCCCACACCGGACCGGGCAAGTTCCATTGCTACGAGGCTTCCAACTGATCCACACCCCAGAATCACTGCCCGTTTGTGATCCATTTTATCCGTTTCTAAAATACCTTTGTTGCGGGAAAATATATTTTGGTGCAATTCATAGGGTTCCGCATTGATTGGTTTTCCGTCAAAATAGAACTGAATTTTTTCCTGTCTTGCGACCCCGCAAAAACCTTTGGCGTTCGGCTCAAAGCCTTCCGGAAGGATCTGCCCCAAAAACTCCCCACGCTCTGAGAGCTCCGGCGGAAAAATATTGAAGATAGCAGTGTCCTTGAAATATTTTCCTCTCACTGGCCCCGGGTGTGCTTCCCTCATCTGCGCCGCCGAAAGGAATACCGTCTTTTCTATTTCTTCCCCAAAAAAATTCTCTAGCATATCAATTACCCTTTCTCACGCCAAACATAACAATACGTCTGGCAATTTCCTCCATTCGCCCATTTTCTTTCGGTGACTTGCCATCTGATGTGTCATGTGCATCATTCCATGCTTTCTCCAAATCTCCGGAATGATAATAAAACACCTTTTCACGCCATGCTCCCAGCATTTTATTTTCCGTCAGGTCTGTAAAACGCACAGCTTCGTTCTCGTTATTGCTTTTCGGCAAAAGCCATAATGTATTCTCATTCCATCTGACCCGAACAGAGATATTTTTCTCCTGCAAAAATTCCAAATCAGCATACAAGAGATCAAGCATCCGAGTCATCTGTTCCTCCGAGACCACTTGCTTCATGCCCATAGCCGGTGCGGTAATCTGCATATCAAGGTAAGACGATACTTCTTCCATGAAATTCTCGATGGATTTTTTGTTGGATGTTCCTCCTGCTTCAGAACGACCACATTTCCGCCGCATAAGAGCAAGTGAATCTTCTACCGAACGATACTTTAGAAGCTCTTGCGGAAACCGTTCATTTCCTATCTCATAGGAAATGCGCTGATAGTTCCGATATGTCTGTCCCACATGATAGACCGTCATACGGAAATCCGGATCAAGATTGACCAGAACCGAGATTGCTCCCTGCGGCCGCATGGACGCATAGACGTGATTAGTTTGATCGTCCGTCCCCGAGAACTGGTCAAAAGACCCCGGATGACGATGCCACAGCCCAATCAGTTCCAACCGTTCCTGATAAATTGCAGCGACCTTGTTGATCAGGTGCTGGACATACGGCTGATCGTATTCAAAATATGCGACTTCAAAAATCGAATTCGGACCGGGGTCGATGGACTCCACAACATACCATGTATCCCCGATCACTTTGCCAAGGAATAGACCGCCCGTTTCTGTCTGTATCTTTTCTGCCGTCTCTGCCATGACTGCCGCTATCGCCCGCTGCGAAAAGACCACTTCCATCTGTTCACACCTCATTCGAAACAAAAACACTCATCACCCACCGACGTGAGTGATGAGTGTTTTTCAATACTCAATAATTGCCTTCAAGCGCAACATCATCGCTGATTTCGCCATTCATCCACATTTCGCACAGAAGGATCCATTTACAGGCCCAGCTGAGAGAGGATGCAGCTGAAGTCGAACGTGTCATACCCGTCTTGAAGTATTTCGGATCTGCAGTACAAATAAAATATTCTTCATTACGTCCGAAATTATCCCGATAGATATGCGGCAGACCAAGACCGAAGCCATGTCTTACACAATTTTCGTAGCTGCCATATGTTTCCTCAAGGATCGGCATCATGCGGGTCGCTATATCCTTCAGCCGCGGCTGTACCGGAAGAATCTGGATCGAACCGCCATATTCCGATGCGCCTGCATGAGGATGATCATTTTTATAAATCAGCATCAAATCCCAGACCATACCGTCCGGACCAGCGGGCTGCACTTTGCCACGCCAGTACAGTCTGCCGGAACCATCAGGAAGCTGATGAATCGTAAAGGACGGAAAGAACTTGTTCATGGCCTGGACTTCTGCCCGATAGAGGTCGGGATCACTCTGATACCAGTAAAATGCCATTGTTACTCCCTCCTGCCTTAAGCAAGCTTACCCTGCGGGACCGAAATTCCCGGACGGGTAGGATCATCCGATTCGCCCGGCAACTGAACCTGACCCGTGGGCGAGACCATAACGGTTTCACCGCTATGAATTGCTTCCTGCAATGCACGACGACGTGCAGCGACCACATCATTGTTATCCATACTGTATTAACCTCCTGCTGAAACAAGTCGTTTGGCGCGACAGTATTTTTTGTCCTTGCCAGGCGATCAGGCTGCAAAGCTGCGGATGATCTCGCCGTTCTCGGCGATCTGAGTAGTGCATCTGCTGACAAATGCCTCTGCTTTTTCCTCGCCCTGTTCCTGAACCATGCGAGCATAAGAGTTGTTGTACAGCTCGCTGCCTTCATTCATCAGATCTGCCAGACTCATACCGCGATTTTCATTCATCACACGGCTATATTCCATACGATCCCGGATGCACTGCAGGGCAGAACTGTCCTTTTCCAGACAATCTGCCGTCTGAGCCATATAATTGCGGTAGTAAAGAATCTTTTTGACCGTTTCAAACAATGCCATAATCGCATAGAGGAAGAAACAGAAGATAAATTTAAACAGACCGACGCAAATCGAAATCACCATGTTTCCCGTGGAAACAAAGAACCCCGGAATTGCTGCAATGAAGCGGTGGAAAAAGTTACTCGCGCTGCCGCCGATCGCTGCACACAGTACCATATAAAGAAGTGCACCCATGATGCCACCGCTCAGCCCCCAGATGAATCCAATCACACCACCGATTGCACATCCAACCAGACACTGCGTATACTGTCCATGGATATAATTATGGTTTTTCTGCAGTTCTTCCACATTATCCTTCACGAGCTTTGTAGTGCAGTCATAGCACAACATCTTTCCTGCATATTCACCACCAGTCACACCAAAGGAATCGCAACAATAGCGGCACAAATTCTTGCCGCACCGTGCGCAGTGGCCTACCACCCTCTCTTCCGGGTGGTAGTAGCATCCCGGATCCATGTTGGATGTCGTAGGGGGTGTAAAAGTCTGCGCCTTCTTGCTCTTACCATCAACTCCCACCTTTGGTGCATCACCTATAGGAGGGTTGAACGTCGGAATATCATTTTCCGTCGTCATTTTCTTGTTTTCCGCACTTGTGAAATCGTTCAGATCCATTTTTGATTCCTCCATAATGATTTTGTTTTATCCATTAAACTGGTGGCTCTGATAACTCCGTACCAGTTCCTCCAGTTGTTTCAGCTTTTCCTGTTGCTTTTTCAGGTCCGCTGTCGGTGATTTGACCAACCGGGCAATCTTTTGCATCACCTGATTGTAAGCCACCGCCTGGTTATCGTTCCAATCTGCCGAAGGACGGAAATTCGTGCTAATCTTTTCACTGAGCGTATCCAGATTACGCACTGTATCCGCAAGCGTCTTTTCCATGTCCTGAATAGCAGAAACGGATGCGTTCATTGCCATTATATCCAACCTCCTTTTTATAAACCGACATCAGGTCTCATATTTTTCAACCAAAGCTGCAAGCTCCTGCAGCCACTTCTGACAGTTTTCAAGCTGCGGAATCGGCTGCAGAATTGCGGTGCAACTATCCTCGACAATCTGTCCAAGATTTTTGTACTGCTCATCCTTCCATCCAGAGCCAGCACTCATATAATCACGCTGGAGCTGCTGAGCTGTAAGCTGCAATTCATGTGTACATACGCCGCAGGCATTGATCCCGTTTTTCAAATCCTGAATCTTAACTTGTGCGCTTGCCAAAAGAAACACTTCCTTTCATTTATCTATCGAATTTACTTAGCGATACTGCATATAAAGTTCCACGCATTGGATGCAACTGTCTACAGACTGCATCGTGACCTGCCCCTGCTGTGCTGCCTGCGCCTGAAATACTTGCATCGACTGCTGATATTCTCCCAGTGCACTGGACAAAATGCTCATCTGCTGTTGCAGACGTTCCAGTTTACCCTGATACTGCTGTAGCCGTCTCTTCTGGGATGCAAGTTCCTGCTCTGCACGCGCTTTCTGGCTACGCTGCCATTCCTCTTGCTGCTGGAGCCGAGCTTTCTCCTGTTCCATTTCTCTTACAGCATTTTGAAGCTGTGAAATTTGTTCACGGCATCGCTGTAATTCCTCTTTCAGCTGCCGAATACGCTGTGCAATCTGGCTCTGTCCATTTTCATCACTTGTTGAAATGTTTCCAATCTTCCGCAGTTCTTCTTGAATTTTGGCCACACGCTGTTCCAGTGTTCCAATCGTCTCACGCGCTTCCTGCCCCTGTAGCTCCAGTTCCTGAATCATTCTCTTGCTCTGCTGAATCGACTGTTCCAGTTCCTGAATCTTATTCTCCAGGGTTTTAACCTTCTGCATCAGTTCTTCGACTATCTGCCTGGTCTTATTCACAGACTTCGATGCATCGCTTTGACAGGACTGATTATGATTTGTAACGGTATAGGACATCGGAGCAGTCTGATTTTTGAAATCCTGCAGTGCCTGCTTTACTTTTTTGAGACCTTCTATTGAAACTTGTGTCATACAGTTTCCTCTGAGCTATTTCTCAGTACTGTTCTTGGGATATTTCAAAGAACCGTTCTGCCGCCTGTGCTGCACGGTTGCCACTATCCAGCACACGTTTTGACTTTGTGGAAAGTCCCTGAATCGACCGAAACAACATCTGGTAGTTCTGATCTCCCCATGAAATAGATGCCGCTCTGACCCCCTGCACCATATTCTGCACTGCGCCGGAAAAGTTTCTCAGATCCTGACGGATCACTTGTGCCTGATTTGATTCCATCGACGTTCCCCCCCCTTTATCCCATGTATACGCCCTACTTCATAATCGCCTTCAGCAGTTTTCCTTAGAACTCCTATCAGGAATTTTCCTATATCGCTGACAGAATGGTTCTGTACAATTCGACCTTTTTTCTATTCTGCCACATTGATTCTGTATTGTCAAGCTATTTTCGACCAAATCGAGGCTTTCTATCTGGAACATTCAAAATCAATTCCCTGTATGCTTTCTGATGAGGTGAAAAATGTGGACTATGCAAGCTTCCTTCGGCAACGAATCACAGAACTTCGCATGAAACGCAATGTTTCAGAGTATCAGATGAGCCTAGAGCTAGGACAAAACAAGAATTACATTCAAGGAATAAGCTCCGGAAAAGCACTTCCATCTATGACGCAATTCTTTAATATATGCGATTACTTTTGCATTACTCCAGAGCAATTCTTTAGCGGCGGCGGTCGGCCAAAGCTAATCGATGACATCTCAGAGGGAATGCAAGAACTTTCCGAAGCAGATTTGGAACTTTTGCTTCTCTTCATTCGCAGATTGCAAAAGAATATATAGATACAATATCAGTCTTTTCAGCTGCTCAAGATTCTCACGCCGCATCAATAAGTCCTACTTCTACCGCTTTACCGCAATAAATTTTGCAAAACCATATTGACGCATCTACTCTTCCATGCTACCCTTTATTCCAAATCCTGCTGAAAAAGTAGTGGTGCTCACCGTGATAACCACCACTTTCAGCGGATGATTGCCCAGAAAGAACGTACCGCCCCGCAACACACTCGATTCATTTTGCCGCCGATTCACCCCGACAAAATCCGTCGCTGCGCTGCTTGGGCGGTATTTTTCTTTATGGGAAACGTACCTTGAAAATTTCATAAGCCGACCGGACGTGATACCGACTTTTCGTCAACGCCGCTGCAAAACAGGGGCAGGAACTTCGTTCGGAGCAAACGGTGACCCACATACATGAGCAGCACAACCTCTACTTATTTTTACGCCTTAACAATTCGGAAACAATTACCCGGAAACGATTTTGAGCGCAGCGGTAGAGGGCAAGAACCGTCCCGTGGCCACAAATTTTCAATTCTTGAAAATTTCCTGTCCATCCGGGACTTCACTTCTACAATGCGTCTGCATTTCCGAAGTGATCTTGTTGGGGCGTGCCTGCCCCAAACCCTGCTCATGGTTCGCACCTGA
>ENA-ORIJ01000499-ORIJ01000499.1-human-gut-metagenome-genome-assembly--contig:-NODE-499-length-24395-cov-7.85049_pt1 | contig 24395 bp, 16 predicted proteins | sample MGYA00243030_ERZ508746 | MGnify/ENA primary metagenome ERZ508746 (study PRJEB26277, sample SAMN04329826) | human gut metagenome | biome: human-associated habitat | host: Homo sapiens | place: USA... | reverse complement strand
ACCGCCGCCATTACAGCGCCGACAACTGCTGCATCACCCTGTACGGCAAGATGGACATGGCCGATAAGCTGGCACGGCTGGATAAGGACTACCTGTCCAAGATGCCCAAGGCCGCTGCCCGTCCCCGCCTGACCATGCAGGACGAACAGCCCGGCGCATTCGTGGAGCTGCCCTACTACACCGACCAACCCAAGCCGGACGAGGTGCAGTGCGCACTGGCATGGTACACCGGCGCATTTGCCGACCGTGAGCGGCAGCTGGGTGTGGAGATTTTGCTGGGTGCACTGCTGAGCACCAACAGTTCTCCCCTCAAGGCCGCGCTGCTGGCCGAGCAGCTGGGCGCAGATATCGACATCGGCTTTGACGACAGCACCCTGCAGCCCACCTTGGAGCTGCTGCTGCGCGGTGCTACGGTGGATTCTGCCCGCAAGTTTGCCCCCGCTGTGCGCAAGGCCGTGGACGAGCTGCTAAAGACCGGCATCCCCCGCGGCCTGCGGCTGGCCGCTTTGAACGAAGCCGAGTTTGCCTCGCTGGAGCGTCCGGGCAGCCTGCCGGACGGCGTGCTGGACGCCATCAACGCCGCCACCGGCTGGCTGCACACCGGCGATGCCGCCCTGCTGCTGCACACGGACAAGCTTTTCGCCGCCCTGCGCAGCAAGTTGGAAGAGGGATGGTTCGACACCCTGCTGCGGGAGCTGTTTGCCCCCGCCCCGGTGCAGGTGGTGCAAATTCCCACCACGCCCAAAGCCGAGGATGCCGCCGCCCCGGTGCGCACCGACGGCAAGCTGGTGCTGGAGCATCCCCTCACCGCCGCCGACCTTGGCGCAGGCGATGCCACCCCGCAGGGCAGCACCGAGCAGCTGGCCGGTGCCACCCTGCTGCGCCACCCCTCTGCCGGCAGCCTGTACCTGAATTTCTACTATGATCTTGGCACTGTCACCCCGGAGGAGCTGCAATACCTGAATCTGCTCATCGATGTGCTGGACGAGCTGGACACCCCCGCCCATACCGCCCAGCAGCTGAACACCCTGCGCAGCACATGGCTGGGCGACAGCCGCGCCCAGCTGGACCTCTGGACCGGGCGGCAGAAGGGCAGCCCCTGCCACGCGAAACTCACCCTCTGCCTGAGCCTGCTGGAACGCAGCCTAGAAAAGGCGGTGGAGATCGGTGGCGAGTGGCTGTACGATACTGTCCTTACCGGCGCTGCCGCCGAAGTCGCCTATGCCCGGGTGGTCAGCCAGCTGAAATTGCGCATGGAGCAGCTGTTCATCCAGCAGGGCAACGAGTTTGCCTCCACCCGCGCCCGCGCCCATTATGATGTAGAGGGCGCTGGGGGCGAAGGCTGCACCGGCGTGAGCTACTACCACTTCCTGTGCAATCTGCTGGAAAAGGCCGACTGGGCGGCACTGGGCGCAAAACTGGATGCTGTGCGCAGCCGGGTGCTGCAAACTGCCGCCCTGACCGTCAGCCTGCACGGCACCGAAGCTGCACTGGAAAAGCTGCGCACCCTGCTGCCGGAAAGCCGCTTTGCCGCCGCCCGGCGTACCCCGGCGCAGCCCTACACCCAGCCTCTGACGCCCCCGGTGAACGAAGCCTTTATCATTGACGGCGGCGTGAACTACGATGTGCTGGCTTGGCCCATGCCCCGGGACAGCCGCCGCCGGGTGCTGGCGCGGGTGATGAGCTACGAATACCTGTGGCACGCCATCCGGGAGGTGGGCGGTGCCTACGGCACCGGAATGCTCTGTGCCGACGGCATCGAGTTTTTGTACACCTACCGGGACCCCCACCTGCGGGAAAGCTACGAGACCTTCGCAAATGCCCCTGCCGCCCTTGCCGCCCGGGACTACACCGCCCGGGATCTGGACGAATTCATCGTGGGCACTGCTGCCAAGCTAGACACACCCCGCAAGGCACGCGCCGCTGCCCGGGAACTGGATCACCGGTACTTCTGCGGCATCACGGACGAGATGCTCGCCGCCGACCGCAAGGCGCTGTGCAGCGTGGACACCGCCCTGCTGAAAGAGCAGGCCGCTGCCCTGTCTGACGTGCTGTCCGGCGGCGTGCGGGTGGCCTTTGGAAGTAAGGACGCCGTGGAAGCCGCAAAGGATCTGTTCGACCGGGTAGAAACGCTGTAAGCGCCGGTAATTTGTAAAAAATATTTTATTTGTAGTTCCGAAACACCCGTAGGGTGTTTCGGAACTACTTTTTTCCGCACACATTTTTTCTGCATAAGGTGCCTGCATTCCGTCCAAACTACCAAAAAAAGCCGGATTTTTTGTGAGATAAGTCATACTCATTTAAGAAAATTTGAACAAATTGCGAAATTTGTGTGTTTCTGGTGTGGACAAAAACGTTTTCAGCTGATAGAATGGGAACTGTTCTTTCTCCGCCGTCCGCAACCGGCGGAGTGTTTTATTGGAAGCAGGAGGTTTCTCATGTTAGAAAAGTTCTTTCACCTGAAAGAAAACCACACCGATGTAAAGACCGAGATCATGGCCGGTATCACCACCTTCATGACCATGGCTTACATCCTTGCCGTCAACCCCAACATCCTGTCCGCAGCGGGCATGGATTCCAAGGCTGTGCTGATCGCCACCGCGCTGGCATCCTTTATTGCCACCGCACTGATGGCTGTGCTGGCCAACTACCCCTTTGCCCTGGCTCCCGGCATGGGCCTGAACGCCTACTTTGCCTACACGGTCGTGCTGACCATGGGTTACAGCTGGCAGCTGGCTCTGATGGCCGTCTTTGTTGAGGGCGTCATCTTCATTGCACTGTCCCTGACCAATGTGCGCGAGGGCATCTTCAACGCCATTCCCATGACCCTGAAGAGCGCCGTCAGCGTGGGCATCGGCCTGTTCGTGGCCTTTGTCGGCCTGCAGAACGCCAAGCTGATCGTCAACAGCGATTCCACGCTGGTCACCTACCAGCACTTCAAGGGCGCAACCTTCCACAGCGTGGGCGTGGGCGCTATTCTGGCTCTGCTGGGCGTGGTCATCACCGCCATCCTGCTGGTCAAGAAGGTCAAGGGCGGCATCCTGTACGGCATCCTGATCACCTGGCTGCTGGGCATCGTGTGCGAGCTGACCGGTATCTACGTCCCCGATGTGGATGCCGGTATGTACTCCGTCATCCCCACCGCCTTTGTCAGCTTCGACTTCTCCGCACTGGGCGAGACTTTTGGTCAGGTGTTCAAGACCGATTTCTCCGGTGTCGGCCTGCTGAACTTCTTCGCTGTCATGTTCTCCTTCCTGTTCGTGGACCTGTTCGACACGCTGGGCACCCTGATCGGCGTGGCCTCCAAGGCTGATATGCTGGACGAGGACGGCCGTCTGCCCAACATCAAGGGCGCACTGATGGCGGACTCCATCGGCACCTGCGTGGGCGCTGTGCTGGGTACTTCCACCACCACCACCTTCGTGGAGAGCGCCTCCGGCGTTACCGAGGGCGGCCGCACCGGTCTGACCGCTATGACCACCGGCGTGCTGTTCCTGCTGGCTACCATCTTCAGCCCGCTGTTCCTCACCATCCCCAGCTTTGCTACCGCTCCGGCTCTGATCATTGTGGGCTTCTACATGATGGGTTCTGCCATCAAGATCGATTTCAATGATCCCAGCGAGGGCATCCCCGCCTTCCTGACCATTCTGGCTATGCCCACCGCTTACAGCATCTCCGAGGGTATCGCCATCGGCATCATCTCCTGGACCATCATCAATGTGATCACCGGCAAGGCCAAGGAGAAGAAGATCAGCCCGCTGATGTATGTGCTCACCGTGCTGTTCATCCTCAAGTATGTGTGCCTCTAATTCCCTGCGCATCTGAAAAGCCAAGCACCCCCTGCGGTCTGCCCGTACAGGCCGCAGGGGGTGCTTTTTATGGTTTTGCTTTGTAATTTTACTCCGGAGCCTTCATGCTTTCCACCATGCTGATGCGCCGGACGTGCCGCCGCATGACAAAGCAGACCACCACGGTAAACACCATGGTCAGCGCCACCGCCAGCAGGTAGCTGCGGGGCGCAATGGTGCGGATGAACATGAGCTGATCCATCTCCACGGTCAACACAATGAACTTGTGCAGCGGCACCCCCAGTGCCAGACCCACGCCGGAGCCGATAAGCGCCAGCAGCTCGATCTCGCGGAAGATGTAGCGGTACACCTCCTGATCGTAGAAGCCCAGCACCTTGATGGTCGCCAGCTCCTTTTTGCGCTCCCCAAGGTTGACGCTGATGAGGTTATACAGCACCACTGCCGCCAGCGCCGCCGCGCAGATGATGATCAGCACCACCACATAGCCCAGACTGACGATGAGGTTATCGAACAGCTCGGTGGTGTCCTCGGTAAAGCTGATGCTGCTGACGTAGTTGCAGTCCAGCAGGTCGGTGCGCAGGGCGTTGTACCCGGCAGCATCGGTGCAGGTGGTCTGGCCATAGACCGTGTTCCACGGGATCTCCTCCGTGCCCAGCAGGCTTTCCAGCTGTGCGCGTGGGAGGTACAGCCGGGTGAACATATAGTTTTCGGTAATGCCGGTCAGGGTCAGCTCCACCCGGGTGCCCTCGGCATTTTCCACCCAGAAGGTATCGCCGGTGTGCAGGCCCAGATTCTCGGCGGTCTTTTCGGTCAGGATGGCGCTGCCGCTGTCAAAGCTGATGGCCTTGTGTCCCTTGCGGGTGCGGAAGGTGACGTAGCGGGTCAGGTCGCTGTCCTTTGCCGCAGCCACGATGCTCACGCTGGCGCTCTCACCTTCGGCATTGTAGATGGTGGTGGATTTGGTATACACCGCGCCCCAGTTCTGCACGGCGCTGTTGCTGTCCAGCTCCTCTGCCAGCCCCTGCTCCATGGTCAGGGCTTTGGGGTCGCTGAGGGTGATGGACATATCGTTGTGGGTCAGCTCCGTAGACTGCTTCGTGACGATGGGCAGCAGGGAATCCTGTATGCCGAAGCCGATGAGCAGCAGCGCGGTGCAGCCCGCCACGCCCAGCACGGTCATGAAGAACCGCTTTTTATACCGGAACAGGTTGCGGGCGGTGGTCTTTTGGGAGAAGGACATCCGGGACCACAGCGGGGTGATGCGCTCCATCAGGATGCGCTTGCCCGCCACGGGAGCCCGGGGCAGCAGCAAAGCTGCGGTCTTTTCGGCCAGACTGGAACGGCAGGCATACCATGTGGCAAAGCCGATGACGGCGGCGCTGATGCCCACGCTGGCGGCTGCCATGCCCGGGTAGAAGTACAGGGTGAAGGTAGGCAGGCTGAACACCAGCTGATAGGCGTTCCAGATAATGATAGGGAACACCACAAAGCCCACCACCATGCCGACGATACTGCCCAGAATGGTGGCCAGCATCGCGTAGAACAAATACTTGCCCGCGATGCTGAAGTTGGAGTAGCCCAGCGCCTTTAAGGTGCCCATTTGCAGGCGGTTCTCGTCCACCATGCGGGTCATGGTAGTGGTAGCCACCAGCGCCGCCACAAGGAAGAAGAACACCGGGAACACCCGGGCAATGGCGTCCATGCGGTCGGCGTACTGGGCAAAAGTGACGCAGCTCATGGTGGAGGTGCGGTCCAGCACATACCACTCGCCCTTTTTGATCTGGCTCACCTGCTCCTCGGCATCGTTCAGCTGGGCAAGGCCGTCCGCCAGCTTCTGCTCTGCCTCGGCTTTCCGGCTCTCGTACTCGGTGCGGGATTCTTCCAGCTGGGTCTGCCCGGCGTTGTATTCTGCCCAGCCCTCTTCCAGCTGCTTTTGTGCGGCATCGAACTGGGTGTAGGCGCTGGCGGTGCCGGTGGTCAGCTGCAATTGTCCCTGCAAAAGCTGCAATTTCATCTTGCGCAGCGCAGCCTTGGCTTCGGTCACCAGCTGGTCGTTGGAGAGGTTCGGCGAAGAGATGAGCCCCTGCTTGTACATCTGCCGCTTGCCCGCGTCCAGCTGCTGCTGATAGCCCTGCAGCTGGTTATAGATGTTGTCGTAAGCGGCCTGCGCCTTGGCCAGCGCATCCCGCAGCTCAATGTAGTCTTCGTCCTCCGGCTCGGCTTCGTCCAGCGCCTTTTCGGCGTTGCGCAGGGCGGTTTCCGCGTAGGTCAGCAGGGGGTCTGCCACCTTTTTCAGGTTGACCAGCAGCTCGATTTGCTGTAACTGTTCCTCAAATTCCAGCACCTGCGCTTCGCTGCTCACCAGCTTGTCGGCACCACTCTGCATGGTGTCCGGCAGGGCAGCCTTCTGGGCAGCAAGTTCCTTTTCCCCGGCCTCCAGCTGCGCCTTGGCGGCATCCAGCTGCTGCTGTGCGTCCGCCAGCTTTGCCTCCGCCTCGGCGAACTGGCGCTCGGCTTCGGCCTTCTGGCTGTCGTACTCCGCGCGCGCTTCGGTCAGCTTGTCGTTGGCGGTGTCCATCAGCTCTTCCCGCCGGGCGGTGCACTGCACGCTCTGGATGGCCTTGAGGTTTTCCGCTACGGCATCCACTGCGGCCTGATATTCATCGGAATAATTATCATACAATCCGGCGTTTTCCACCTTGATATAGCACACCGTATAATAATCTGCGGTCAAAGTGCCCTCCGGCACAAACAGGATGCAGTCCAGCTGGCCATCGCCCACAGTGCTGCTCTCGGAATCGGAGGAAAAATGCAGCGGGTCCTGCACCGTGCCCACCACCGTGAACACCTGCCCGCTGACCCCTTCGGTCTCTTCCGGCAGGGTCAACTGGGTGCCCAGCTCCACCGGGCTGCCGTGGCCCATCACATGCACCACGCACTCCCCGGCAGCTTCCGGCATCCGGCCGGACAGCAGCACCGGACGGTTCATGTTCTCCGGCGTATCGGCCTGCGGGTCGGCAGGCAGCTGATACAGCCGCGCCACCGTGGTCTGGTCGTCCCCTGTCCAGTGGCCTTCCACGTCCTGATACTTCACCGCCTGCACGGCGTCCACCCCGTCCACAGCGGCAATCGCGCTGATATCGCCCTGACTGAGGCCAAGGGTGGACAGCACCCGCAGGTCGAACACATTCTGCTGCACATAGTACTTCTGGGCAGCGGTGCGCATATCGGGGGCAATGCACATCAGGCCGGTGAGCATCATCACTCCCAGCGCCACGATGCCAAACAGGGACACCACCCGGCTGATGCTGCTTTTCATCTCGCGCAGGATATTTTTGCGGTAACTTTTCTGCACAGTTCTCACCACTCGATCTGTTCCACCGGCACCGGGTGCTCGTTGACCTGATTGGACACGATGCGGCCGCTGCGCACCTGAATGATGCGGTCAGCCATACCGGTCAGTGCCGTGTTGTGGGTAATAACAATGACGGTGCGTCCGGTCTTGCGGCAGGTATCCTGCAAAAGGCCCAGCACCTGTTTGCCGGTGCGGTAGTCCAGCGCACCGGTGGGCTCGTCGCAGAGCAGCAGCTTGGGGTTTTTGGCCAGTGCGCGGGCAATGGACACCCGCTGCTGCTCGCCGCCGGAAAGCTGCGCCGGGAAGTTGTTCAGCCGCTCGCCCAGCCCCACGCTGCGCAAGGTCTCGGCGGGGTCCAGCGGGTCGCGGCAGATCTCGCTGGCAAGTTCCACGTTTTCCAGTGCGGTCAGGTTCTGCACCAAGTTGTAGAACTGGAACACAAAGCCCACATCGTACCGGCGGTAGGTGGTCAGCTCCCGGGCGGAAAAGCGGCTCACGTTGCGGCCGTCCAGCCAGACGTTGCCCTCGTCGCAGTTGTCCATGCCGCCCAGAATGTTCAGCAGGGTGGTCTTGCCCGCGCCGGAGGGCCCCACGATGATGCAGAACTCGCCCTTGTCCACATAGAAATTCAGGTGGTCTGCGGCAGCGATCTTCACACTGCCGGTCTGGTAATATTTACAGACATCTTCAAACTCCACAAAATGCTCCATGGCGTTTTTCCTTTCTGTCAGAATGCAAAGTATTTCAACTTAAATATAGCATAAACCCACCGGGATTTGCAAAGCCCCCGGCACGAATTTTCAAAAACTTAACACAAGCCGCCGCAAAACATAAAAAGGGACACCGGAGCGTCCGCAGACGTTCCGGTGTCCCGAGATATAAAGCTTCTGTACCGCCGCGCGGCGGGCATTATCAGCTTATTTTGCAGCGTACCAGTCTGCGCTGGGCTGATGCTTACCGGCGGTCACGGCATTGCCCTGATAGTACAGGGTGCCGTCCGCACCGCGGCTGTAACGGGAGAAGAACTCATTCCAGATGGCAACGCTCTCCTCCTGCAGGTAAACGTGAGGGGTATCCTTGACCACGGTGTACTGCACCAGCGGAGCGTTGCCCCCCATAAAGCTCTTGGTCACAAAAGCGCCATCGTAGGAGGTGCTTTCTGCAACAGCTGCCTCGTTGGTGGCGTTGTGGGCGTTCCAGCCCTGCAGCGCCTTCACCGTCCCGTTATCCTCCACCAGCTCTGCCACACCTGCCGAGTCGTACTCGCCCAGGAAAGCCCATGTCGGCAGCAGAACAGCGGGGTCAAGCTCCGGCAGTGGGGCAAACATATAGCCGACGGGTGCAATGGCGGCAAAGCGGCTTGCGTAGCGGCAGGCGGTAGCCCAAGTCATCAGGCTGCCGTTGGAGTGACCGGTAGCATACACGCGGGTGGTGTCGATGCTGTAATCCCGCTCCATGCGGTCCAGCAGACTGTTGATGAACTCCAGATCCACGCTGGGGTCGGTATCCTTACCAGCCAGTGCGGCAAAGGGACCTGCCAGCCACATAGCGGTGGGAATGTTGCCCATCAGGTCTGCGGGACGTACCAGGCCCTGCGCAAACACCACGATAAAGCCGTTCTGCTCTGCCACATCGTACCAGCGGGACTCTTCGGCAATTGCGTACATGGAGGCGGTGTAGCCGTGCATCACCAGCACCAGCGGCACCTTTTTGCTGCCGGTATAGGTGGACGGCACATAGACCATCCAGCGGCGCAGCTCGCCGTTGACCCACTCCTCATGGATATCAAAGCCCCGACGGGTAAAGTCCTCTGCCTTTGCTACGCGACCCGGCAGCTGCAGTGCCATAAAGCGCTTGAACTGACCGGAGAACTTTTCCCAGATGGCTGCCGGACACTGTGCTTTTTCGGTGACCCACACCTCGGCGGCAGAGCCTGTACGGCTGCTGACATACACGCCGTTCCCCTTTGACACGGCCTGATTGGCGTTCAGGTAGAAATCCAGCGCTGCCTTATTGGCAGTATCCGCCTTGGAGCGGACGAACCAAACGGGAGTATCCACTGTCTTTGCCGCAATGGCTTCCTCCTGCACGCCACGGGTGGAGTCGCCGGGGAAGGGCAGCACATACTCGCCGCCCACTGCCTCCAGAGAAGCTGCCGGGGCCTCAACGGCATCCACGGCGCAGATGGAGCTGAAATCGCTTGCCCAGCGAGCGCCGAACAGCAGAGCGGCTGCGCCGCCCTCCTTGTAGCCCACCAGTGCAGTGTGGGACTTGTCCATGGAAAATGCGCCGGATAGCTTAACACCCTTCTTGCGCATGAGCTGATACAGTGCATCCAGCGCTGCTGCGTCATCACGACCGGTAGCGCTCAGGGAAAGGTTCCAGCTGCCGCCGTTTTCAGGACCGAAAAATGCAACGGCGATCTTATTTTTGCACGCCACCGTGCGCCACATACGGCCTGTGACCGAGCCGGAGAATGCCTTTGCGGTGGTGTTGTCCGGGGTCAGCACGATAACTGCCGGCGCCCAGGGATCCATGCCGTCGGGCAGGTAATAGGTAGCAGTACCAACATTCTGACCGCCCACCATTACCTGCGCATCATGAAACAGACCCACATTCACGTTCAGGTACGGGTTTTCCGGGTCATAAGCAAAGGTCTTGCCATCGCCCAGACCCATGGCTGCGGTCTTGCGATCTACGGTAGTGTGCAGATCTCCGTTGGTCTGGTCCAGCTCTGTCGCAGCCAGAGCCGAGGGTGCCATAGCGGCTACGGTAGCACCCAGCGCAGTAGCGGCGGAAAGCTTCATAAAATCGCGGCGTTTCATAGTGTTTTCTCCTTTTTGTAAGTGCCTGCGCACTTTGTTATGCCCGGCTTTGAAGGCCGGACTCTCTTGCTTTTTCTCCGATTTTTTCTCACGGCAGGTGCCTTCCTGCTTCAACATTGTACAAAGAATACCATTTATATCACAATTTGTAAATAGTATTTAGTGTTTTTTGTTTCAATTAATATATTAGTATATCATTTTTTGTAAAAAGTGCTGATCAGCGAAAGTCCCCTATACCACTGCTGTTTCTAATGATACACTTCCTTTTCTCTATGAAAATTCAAAAAGCCCCTGCACGCAGGGTGCAGGGGCTTTGGAACAGCTTCTTACTTGCGGTTTGCCAGCAGGTTCTCGATCTTCTTCAGGGGGTCGATGATGCTGGAAACGGACATATCGTGGTTCAGTGCCACCACAAAGTAGGCAGCATACTTGGAAACGTCCACGTCCACATACCAGTCGCGGGTCAGCAGCTCGGGCATACGGTAGGTCAGGTTGGTGCCCACAACGTAGGTCAGGGTGCCGTTTGCCACAGCCTTGTCGAACTTCTCCAGACCGCTGGTGAACAGGGGGAAGGTGGCGTTGGCAATGATGTTGGCAGCGCCGCGCTCCTTCAGGTTGCTGGCAACCTCCAGCATGCTCTCGCCGGAAGCAATGATATCGTCTGCGATAAAGACGGTCTTGCCCTCCACGCTCTCGCCCAGATACTCATGGGCAACGATGGGGTTGCGGCCGTTCACCACGCGGGTGTAGTCGCGGCGCTTGTAGAACATACCCAGGTTGCAGCCCAGCACGCTGGAGAAGTACATATTGCGGTTCATAGCGCCCTCGTCCGGGCTGACCACGGTGAACTTCTCCTTGTCGAAGGACAGGGTGGGGTCCTTCTTCAGCAGGCTCTTGAGCACCTGATAGGTGGGCATGGCGTTATCAAAGCTCATCAGGGGCACTGCGTTCTGCACGCGGGGGTCGTGTGCGTCAAAGGTGATGATGTTGCGCACGCCCATGGTCTGCAGCTCCTGCAGAGCCACAGCGCAGTCCAGGCTCTCGCGCACCACGCGGCGGTGCTGACGGCCGCCGTACAGGCTGGGCATGATGACGGAAACGCGGTGTGCCTTACCGGCCACAGCCTGGATCAGACGCTTCAGGTTTGCAAAGTGGTCGTCCGGGGACATGTGGTTCTCGTAGTTGAACAGCTTGTAGGTGACGCTGTAATTGCCCGGGTCCACCACGATAAAGATATCGTCGCCGCGGGCAGACTCCTTGACCAGACCCTTGGCGTCGCCGCTCTGGAAGCGGGGGCAGTCGCAGGAAATAATGAAGGTGTCTTTTTCAATTCCGGCAGCCTTTGCCCAACGGACAAGGTGCTTGTCGATCAGGCCGGTCAGCTCCTCTGCACCGGGGCAGGCGATCAGCCGCATATCCGCCACACTGGGCTGCTCAAAGAAGGACTTAGGGGAAATTTCAATAGACATAGTCACATAACTCCTTATTGCTGTTTACCATCCGTACCATGCACACAAGTGCGCATATCTGGTTTTATTTTATCACATTTTGTCGATTGTTCCATATCAATTTGTTTCATGTGTGGATTTTCTGCGCCTTGCACAGCTGTTTTTCTTTTTCCTTCAAGAGAATGTGAGTTTCTTACAAAAACGCGACCAAATCTTTACCGTTTCGCAAAGTTTATCTGATTTTTGAGGAAAAGTAGCACTTTTCAAAATCCCCTTTTCTTTCTCCAGTGATGCAAAAGAGCCGCTGCCCGGTCGGGTGCAGCGGCTCTTCTCTTCACTTACCTTCTATCAGGGTAAAACGCTTTTTACAGGGCAGCCACGGCAGCCTTCAGGGCATCCACGCGGTCGGTGTTCTCCCACTTCACGCCCAGATCCTCGCGGCCCATGTGGCCGTAGGCGGCCAGCTTGCGGTAGATGGGCTTCCGCAGGCCGAGGTCACGGATGATGGCGGCGGGGGTCAGGTCAAAGACCTTCTCCACTGCCTGCTCGATCTTCTCATCGGCCACGGTGCCGGTGCCAAAGGTATCCACCATGATGGACACAGGCTTTGCCACGCCGATGGCGTAGGCCACCTGCACCTCACACTGCTTGGCCAGACCAGCAGCCACGATGTTCTTGGCAACCCAGCGGGTCGCGTAAGCGGCACTGCGGTCCACCTTGCTGGGGTCCTTGCCGGAGAATGCGCCGCCGCCGTGGCGGGCGTAGCCGCCGTAGGTGTCAACGATGATCTTGCGGCCGGTCAGGCCGCTGTCACCCTGCGGGCCGCCCACAACAAAGCGGCCGGTGGGGTTGATGTAGTACTTGGTGTTCTCGTCCAGCAGCTCGGCGGGGATGGTGGCCTTAATGACCTTTTCCATCACATCTGCCCGCAGCTGCTCCATGCTCACGCTCTCGCTGTGCTGGCTGGAGATGACCACGGCGTCCACGCGCACGGGCTTGTTGTTCTCGTCGTACTCCACGGTCACCTGACTCTTGCCGTCCGGGCGCAGGTAATCCATCTCGCCGCTCTTGCGCACTTCGGTCAGGCGCTTTGCCAGCTTGTGGGCAAGGCTGATGGGCATGGGCATCAGCTCGGGGGTCTCGTCGCAGGCATAACCGAACATCATGCCCTGATCGCCTGCACCGCCCACCTGATCGTTGGTGCCCAGTGCAATATCGGGGCTCTGGCCGTCAATGTTGGAGATGACGGCGCAGGTGTCGGCGTCAAAGCCGAACTTTGCGCGGGTGTAGCCGATATCTGCCACCACCTCGCGGACGACCTTCTGGAAGTCCACATAGCAGCTGGTGGTGATCTCGCCCATAATGTGCACAAGGCCGGTGGATGCGCAGGTCTCGCAGGCCACGCGGGCGTTGGGGTCGTGGGTCAGGATCTCGTCCAGAATTGCATCAGAGATCTGGTCGCAGATCTTGTCGGGATGTCCCTCGGTGACGGACTCCGAAGTAAACAGGTGTCTAGCCATTTTTTGCCTCCTAAATGTTGCAGTTGCGTGTATTTACCATTCCATCAAGTTTGTTCTGAAAAATAAAAGCGCCCAGAGCCGAAAGCTCTGAGCGTTGCACTCTTATCTTCCGGTTTCCCGCAGGATTTGGCACCTTACGCTCTCGCGCAGGTTGTCGGGCTTCACAGGGCCTGTCCCCTCAGCCGCTCTTGATAAGTCGGTATTCAATTGGTACGCCACATATTCTATCATTGCAGCGTCAGATTGTCAAGATAAGTCGCACTTATTTTAGACATTCCTTTTAAATTGATGGAGCATTTCCCTGCTCCGGTACGGCGTGGCCGTCCCGGGCGGCGTGGAAAGCGCGCTTTTCCGCATACATCCGCTGATCCAGCTCCACCAGAAACTTCTCCACGCTGCCGCCCTCGTACTTTGCCACACCGGTGGAGAAGGACAGCTGAAAGCTGCCCGCCGGAGCGGTGGCGTTATAGTGCTGCACCCGCTGCTCGATGGCGGTGCAGATCTCGTCCAGCAGCTCCTCCGAGCCGTGACGGATCAGCACCATGAACTCATCGCCGCTCATGCGGATGGCTACCGAGTTTGCCACCAGCGCCCCGGACAGGATGTGCCCGATCTCCTGAATGGCGCGGTCGCCCTCGGCGTGCCCGTAGGTGTCGTTGATCTCCTTGAAGCAGTTCACGTCCATCATGATGCCGTAAACGTCCTTCTCCTGCGTGGCGTGGATGCGGTCCAGACAGTAGTTCATGTACTTGCGCCCAAACAGGCCGGACAACTCATCGGTATAGCCGCGCAGGCTGCGGGTCTGGCTGTCCACAAGCACAAAGGCGATAGCTACCGACAGCCAGCCAAAGGCCATGCCGTAGAATGCGCCCTGCAGCAGCGTGCCCACCGCACAGGTGACCACGAAGTAGTACACCGGAAAAAACTCCACCGTAATGCCATCGCGCTTGGCCTTATGCACCTGCCACACGCTCTCGGCGTAATAGCTGAACAGCAGCAGATACAGCAAAATATTCAGCGGGCCCCGATGGTAAGCGTTGTCCGCCGAAATGGAAAAGATCCACCCCGTGCCAAAAAGGTTTGCCACCAGCAGCACCAAAAGCGCCAGCAGCGGCGCGCCCAGCAGCAGATGCCTTCTGCGCAGGCGTCCAATACTGCGGTAGACCCGGAAGTCCACATACAAGCACCACGCATAGCCCACACACACGGTAGCGCCGGTGCAGACGGTGTTGGTCAGATACAACCAGAACCGGCTTGCCGCGCCGGGCACGCCGTCCAGCAGAAAGCTGATCGTCTCTGTTGCCTGTGCCAGCAATGTCACCACCAGAATCCGGCAAAACAGCTCTGTTCCCACGCTGTTTTTACTTTCGCCGCGCACCCGCAGTAAAAGCAGAAAGCTTACCAGCACCGCCCCTGTGCCATTGGCCACAAGGATCTCGGGTATATTCATTGCATTTCCTCCTCTGCCCACCTTACCCCATAAAGCGGGCAGCCTCCTGTTTTATACAGTATCTATCTTATTATACACCCTGCTGCACCCTGCTTGCAAGGCTTGGGCGCAAAAAAGGCCGCTGCACAGCAATTTGTGCAGCAGCCCTTGAGAGATCATCCTTTGCAGTTCAGCCAAGCCCAGAGCTTTGCCGAAATACATTTTTTGCAGAAAACTTAATAGCCCTTTGCCTGCTCGCCGTTCAGGATCTTGACAGCGCGGGAGGTGCCCAGACGGTCAGCGCCCAGTGCAAGGAAGGTCTCCATGTCCTCCACGGTGGAAATGCCGCCGGCAGCCTTGACCTTGCAGCGGCCATGCACGCCCTTGACCATCAGCTCCACGTCGTGGAAGTTGGCACCTGCGGTGGAAAAGCCGGTGCTGGTCTTGATGTAGTCGGCACCGGCCTCGCAGACGATGTCGCACATCTTTTCCTTCTCTTCCTCGGTCAGCAGACAAGTCTCAATGATGACCTTTAGAATCTTATCGCCCACAGCCTGCTTCACGGCACGGATATCCTCGCGGACAGCATCGTACTCCTTGTTCTTCAGGCGGCCGATGTTGATGACCATATCCACCTCGGCTGCGCCGTTCTCAATGGCAGTCTTGGCTTCAAAGGCCTTGCTGGCGGTATCCATGGCACCCAGAGGGAAGCCCACCACGCAGCACACGGGGATGCGGCCTGCCATATACTCCACAGCCTGCTTGACGTAGCAGGTGTTGATGCAGACGGATGCAGTGTGGTTTGCAATGGCTTCGTCACACAGCTGCTGGATCTGGGGCCAAGTGGCCTCCGGCTTCAGCAGGGTATGATCGACATGGGACAGGATCTCTTCGCGGTTCATGTTCGTTCCTCCGTTATTTTACTTGCTGGCACGGCGCACCTTTGCCATGCCCACAGCGCTCAGTGCGATCGCAGTCACCGATGCCGTTGCACCAATGATGCCCAGCACCAGACCGGAAACCAGGAATGCAAACCCTTTCAGACCACGTTTCATAATACCGTACCTCCTGAAAATTATTGTTTCTTTTTAAAGATAATGAGCTTGCTGAACACATAGTTCAGCAAGATCACCAGTACATTGGAAAAGACCTTCACGGCAAGACCCCACATTGCCTGAGCATCGTAGGCGCTGGTGACGAAGATGGCTGTGGGGCCGTCCGCCCCGCCGATGACGGCAATGGCAGCGGAGCCATCTGCCACGGCGGCATGGCTCCCGGCAAAGCTGTTTGCCATGTAGAGGGTAGTATCCGGACCCAGCCAGCCCGCCACGGCGCCCAGCAGACCCTGCATGGCGGTGTCCACCAGCGCCGCGCCCTGCGCAGCCAGCAGATTGCCACCCACGATCATGATAGCGGCATCCAGCACCATGGTGCCCAGACGGCAGGTGACAAAGGTGCCAAACTCTTTTGCCATGGCTTTGCCGGTGGTCTTGCTGCGGAACACGAACGCCCGGTTGGTGCAGTAGGCAAACAGGATGCACAAAGCGTTATCCAGCACATTGCCCCAGCTGTTGGCTGCGGTATAGCCGAACAGGCGGCTGAACAGCGCATACAGCACAATATTCAGCAGGGTGGTCAGCACGCCGAAGATCAGATAACTGAGCACTTCCCAGTGCTTTTTGAAAAATTTCATCATGACTATCTTAACAAAAACAGCCCCGCCGCCGTTTTCCCGGCAACGGGGCTGCAGATCGCATTGTGTCAGAAGCTATGCTTTTGCACGAAGGGCTGATTACTCAGCGTCGTCGTTCAGCAGAGCCTTCATGGACAGGCTGATGCGCTTCTTGTCGAAGTCAACATCCAGCAGCTTCACATCGACCATATCGCCGACCTTCAGTGCGTCGGAGACCTTCTCAACGCGGTCATTGCTGATCTCGCTGATGTGGACCAGACCGTCAACACCCGGCAGGATGCGGACGAATGCACCAAACTTGGTCAGAGAAACGACCGGAGCGTGGAAGGTGCTGCCGATGGGGTAGTTGTTCTTCAGCTGCTCCCAGGGGTTGTCCTCGGACTTCTTGTAGCCCAGAGAAACCTTGTGGTTCTCGGTGTCGATATCCTTGACATACACTTCGATGGTGTCACCAACGGAGACGACCTCGGAGGGGTGCTTGATGCGGTTCCAGCTCAGCTCGCTGATGTGGCACAGGCCGTCAACACCACCGATGTCAACGAATGCACCATAAGAGGTCAGGCTCTTGACAACGCCGGTGTAGGTCTTGCCCACCTCAACGTTTGCCCAGAACTCCTCGCGCTTAGCCTTGTTCTGCTCAGCGGTCACCTTGTTGATGCTGCCCACGATCTTGCGGCCGGAGCACTCGGTGACGACCAGCTGAACGTGCTGGCCGACCAGAGCAGTGTAGTCCTCGTCGCGGCGCATAGTGGCCTGAGAACGGGGAACGAACACCTTGACGCCCTTGACGTTGACGACAACGCCGCCCTTGTTGAACTCGGTGACATCGCCCTCGACGACCTCGCCGGATTCAGCAGCCTTGGCGATCTCTTCCATGCCCTTGCGAGATGCGAGCTTCTTGCGGGAGAGCTGGATGACGCCATCCTGATCCATAACCTTCTCGACGATGAGGTCCAGCTCATCGCCAACCTTCACCAGGTCTTCGACCTTGGCGGAGGAATCATCGGTCAGCTCGCTCAGCTTGACAAAGCCGGTCTGCTTCGCACCGATATCCACCTGGATCTCGTTGGCAGAGATGCTGGTCACGATTCCTTTCACAATACTGCCTGCATGAACACGCTTCTCCTCGGATGCGTTCAGCATCTCCTCGAAGCTCATGCTGTCATTGATTTCTGCGCTCATACTGTTAAGTACCTCCTCAATAATAGACGATGGCGTTGAAGCCCCGGCTGTGACGCCCGCCGTCTTTACATCTGCAAACCATTCCGGCCGAAGTTCGCTCGCTGTCTCGACCGTCACGGCTTTCGTATGCTTTGCGGCGACCTGTACCAGCTTTTGGGTATTGGAAGAATGATGACCGCCAATGACAACAACAATGTCGCATTTTTGGCTGAGGTCTTCCGCTTCCTGTTGCCTCGCCCACGTCGCATTACATATTGTATCAAAAATTCGGGCGTTTGTATAGGCTTTTTTGAGAAACTCCGAACTTTCTTTCCATTTTGTAACCTGAAATGTGGTCTGTGCAACTGCAAAAAGGGGTTTTTGGGGGTCAGAAGGGCCGTTCCACGCCTCTAACTCGGCTAAATCGGCAAAAACGAACACCTCGCCCCGGGTGTGTCCCACAATACCCTGCACCTCCGGGTGGGTCTTATCGCCCGCCACCAGCAGCACCGCACCCTCTTTTTCGGCCTCGGCGGCAATGCGCTGGATCTTCTGCACAAAGGGGCAGGTGGCGTCATGGTACGGGATGCCGCGCGCTTCCAGTTCATCGTAAACGCTGCGGGGCACCCCGTGGCTGCGGATGACCACCTCGCACCCGGCGGGCACATCCTGCACGGTGTCCACTACCTGTGCACCCTTGCGCCGCATATCCTCCACCGCCTGCGGGTTGTGGATCAGCGGGCCCAGTGTTGCCACCTTATGCCCCTCGGCCAGCAGACCGTAGGTCAGTTCCACGGCACGGTTCACACCAAAGCAGAACCCCGCCGTTTTCGCCAAACGGATCTCCATCTCTTACGCCCCCATCTTTTCCCATGCTTCCAGCAGTGCCTGCTTGTTGGCACGGAGCTTTTTGGTGTCCCGGCGGCCCTCCATGGCAAACTGCACTGCGGGCATCGGCTCGCCGTAGATCACCCGCACCTTGCAGAACAGGTGCATTCTTCCGTCCGGGGTGTCGTACAGGATGCGGCAGGGCACAACATCCACCCCTGCCTCGGCGGCAATGACGAACAGACCGCTCTTGGGGGGCAGAAGCTTGCCCTCCTTTTCGCGGGTGCCCTCCGGGAAGATGAGCAGGGTCTTGCCCTGTTTGCAGGCCTCCACCGTCTGGGAAATGACCGCCATCTCGTCCTTGGTGCCGCGGACGCACACGCCGCCGCAGCAGCGGAAGAACCACGTCAGGAAGGCGTTGATCTCGAACAGTTCCTTTTTGGCAAACACCACCATCCGCCTGCCCCACCGGGTGACAACGATGAACACCGGGTCGATGGCAGACACATGGGTGGGCGCAAGGATATAACCCTTCGTCTGCACCTTTTTCAGGTTTTCACGCCCCTCCACCCGGATGCGGAAACCGATGTGCCACACAAGCCACGCAAGGGGCACCAGAATATAATATAGTACCATTTTCTATTCCTGTCCTGTTTGTTTTATCCGCCGATCTTTTTGGCAATGATCTGCTTCATAGCGTCAAGGCTCTGCTCAAAATCCAGTTCCGAGGTATCCAGAAGCACGGCGTCCTCTGCCTGCTTCAGCGGAGCGGCGGCGCGGTGGGTGTCCTGATAGTCCCGCTGCTTCACATCTGCCAGCACTTCCTCGTAGGGGGTGTCGATGCCCTTGGCCTGATACTCCTTCCAGCGGCGGGTGGCGCGTGCCTCCGGGCTGGCGGTCAGGAAGATCTTCACCGTAGCGTCCGGCAGCACCACCGTGCCGATATCCCGGCCGTCCATCAGCACATCCTGCTTTTTTGCCATGCTGCGCTGCAGCTCCAGCAGAAATGCCCGCACGGCGGGGTTTGCACCCACGGCAGAGGCTGCCATGCCCGCGGCTTCGGTGCGGATAGCGGTGCTCACATCCTCGTCCTTCAAGTAGATGTGCTGCTCGCCCGCAATGGAGGCCAGCCGCAGCTCGATCTCGGGCAGCAGGGCATCCACCGCCGCGTTGTCCTTGGGGTCCTTGCCCGCGCGCAGGGCGTACAGGCCGATGGCGCGGTACATTGCACCGGTGTCCACATAGATATAGCCCAGCTCTGCCGCCAGACGGCGTGCCAGAGTGGATTTGCCTGCACCCGCAGGCCCATCAATTGCAACAGATACCATGATATGTTCTCCTTATTTATATATAGTACACAGGAAATTGACTGCGCTGTTTTTACAGGTTATTCGCAAAGCTTTGTGCGGTGCAGAAAGCGATCTGCAGATTGTAGCCGCCGGTATAGGCGTCCACGTCCAGCACCTCGCCCGCAAAGTACAGCCCCAGCGCCTTTTTGCTCTGCATAGTCTTGGGGTCCACCTCCCGCACCGATACGCCGCCGCTGGTGATGACTGCGTGGGCAAGGTCGCCCCGGGCGTCAATGGACACCTGCCAGTGCTTGACCAGCCGCACCAGCTCCCGCTTCTGCTCCCGGGTGATCTGGTTTGCCTTGGTGGCGGGGTCGATGCCCCAGCGCGCCACCATGACCGGCTGCATACTGGACGGCAGCAGCTTGACCAGCGCACCCTGCGCCGCGTGGTTTGCCAGCAGCGCAAAGTCCCGGGTGATGCGGTCGTACAGCTGCTCCTCGCTCAGGGCGGGCTTCAGGTCGATCTCCGCGATGTACCTGTGCTTTTTCATATCCCCCAGATGGCTGGACGCGCTCAGGGTCAGCGGCCCGCTGATGCCAAAGTGGGTAAACAGCATCTCGCCCTGCTCGTCAAAGATGGCCTTGCCGTCCTCCAGCAGGGTCAGGGTGACGTTTTTCAGCGCCAGACCCATCATCTTTTTGCAGTCCGGGTCGCGGCTGACAAGGCTGACCAGACTGGGCACCGGCTCCACAAGGGTGTGTCCCGCCTGCTGCGCCAGCTTGTAGCCGTCGCCGGTAGAGCCGGTGGTGGGGTAGCTCACGCCGCCGGTAGCCACCAGCACAGCGTCTGCCCGGTACTCCCTGCCGGAAGTGCCCCGCACGCCCACGCAGCGCCGCGCCGGGCCAGCCTTTTTCTTTTTGGGGTGGCGCGGGTTTTCCGCTGCCGCCGGGGCGGGTTCTGCCTCCGGCACGATGTCCTCCAGCAGCAGCTTTTTTGCGCCATCATAGACGATGTCGGCGTCCTGCGCATAGCGCAGCAGCGCCTGCCGGATCTCCTCGGCCTTATCCGATACCGGGAACACCCGGCGGCCGCGCTCCACCTTCAGCTCCACGCCAAGGCCTTCGAACAGCTCCATGGTCTTTGCCGGGGGGAACGCCCCCAGCGAGGAGTACAAAAAGCGCGGGTTCGTGCGCACATGGCGCAAAAACTCCTCTGCCGGGCAGTCGTTGGTCACGTTGCAGCGCCCCTTGCCGGTGACAAGGATCTTCTGCCCGGGCTTCTCGGTATGCTCCAGCACCGTCACCTGATGTCCCTGCCGCACGGCGGCACCCGCCGCCATCAGTCCGGCTGCCCCGGCTCCCACGATCAAAACCCTTGCCATCTGTCATCCTCCCAAAATCGCCTGTTGATTCTATTGTATCATACCAGAAACCCCGCGCAAAAGCAATGCAGCGCCGCAGGAAATGAATGGATTTTCGGTTCCATGCCCTCTTGACAAAGCCGCCGGGCTGCTGTATTCTTTTTACAGACCGCTAGTTTGTAAAAAAGGAGCATCCGCCATGCCGCGCAACAAATACCCGGAACAGACCGTTGAAAAGATCCTGGACGCCGCCGCCCTGCTCTTCCTCCAGAAGGGCTACCAGAATACCACCCTGCAGGACATCATTGATGCCACAAAGCTTTCCAAAGGGGCGGTGTACCATCACTTCCGCTCCAAGGAGGAGATCGCGCAGCGCGTCGGTGACCGTCTGGGCGACCAGATGTGGGAGCCGCTGCGCCATATCCGGGACGACCCGGCCCTGACCGGGCTGCAGAAGCTGCAGGCGGTGTTTGCAGTTTCCTTTGCCGGGCAGCGGCAGCAGCAGATCGCGCAGACTTTGCCGCACCTGTGCAGCAACCCGCAGTTCCTTGCCATGGAGCTGACCAACATTGAAGCGCATCTGGCCCCGGAGTGCATTGCACCCATGATCCGGCAGGGCATGGCGGACGGCTCCATCCACACCGCCGATGCCAATGCGCTGGCCGAAGCGCTGTTCGTGCTGGCAGACATCTGGCTTTCTCCCCAGACGCGCCCCACCACACCGGCCCAGCAGCGGGCGCGGAACGTCGTGTTTCAGCAAATGACCCATGCACTTGGGCTGGACCTTTTGACGGATGCGCAGGCCGAGCAGCTGGTGCAGCTGTGCACACCGGTCAAAGACTGAATTTCCCGGGCGGAACGCTCCGCCTTTTTTTGTATGTAAATACAGACCAACAGTCTGTAAATAAAAAAGCAGGAGGTTTCCATGAACACTTTTGTCCTTATCGTCCTCGGACAGATCGTCTCCCTGTTCGGCAATGCCGCCCTGCGGTTTGCGCTGCCGCTGTATCTGCTGCGGCAGACTGGTTCTGCCGCGCTGTACGGCGGCATCACCGCTCTGGCCATGCTGCCCGCCCTTGCTGGAATGCTGACCGGCGGCGCGCTGGCAGACCGCTGCCGTAAAGCCCGCCTGATGGCACTGCTGGATCTGGTGACCGCCGGTATTGCAGCTGCTGCCGCTGCCGGACTGCCGCATCTGCCCCTGCTTCCGCTGGTCCTGACCGTGCTGGGCAGTCTGTACGCCATTCAGGGGCTTTACCAGCCCGTGGTACGCGCCTGCCTGCCTCTGCTGCTGAACGGCACCCAGCTGCTGCGCGGCAACGCAGTCATCCAACTGGTGGATACCGTGGACGAGCTTCTCGGTCCCCTGCTGGGTGCTGTTCTGCTGGAGCACCTCGGCATCCGGGGTCTGCTGGCGCTCTGCGGCAGCTGCTTTACACTTTCCGCCGGAATAGAGCTGTGCCTGTGCATCCCACAGGATGTCCCATCGGACACAAGGCTCTCCGTCCGTTCTCTGTGTACCGACCTGCGGGAAAGTGCGCAGTTCCTCACCGGGCAGGCTGCGGTACTGCGGTTAGCTGCCGCCATGTCGGCTGTAAACCTGCTGGAAGTCCCCGCCCTCACCGTAGGTGTTCCGGTGCTGGTGGTACAGACCCTGCAGAAAAGTGATGCCTCCCTCGGCCTTGTGCAGGCGGTGCTGAGCGCAGGCGGCATTTTAGGCGGCGTGCTGGCCGGAACCATCTTTGTCCGTTATCCCATCCGCAGCGGCACACCTCTTTTGCTGGCGCTCAGCGGCGTGTGCGCCGCGCTGGGTCTTGCCCTCCGGGTGTCAGTGCTGCAGTTCGGCAGCATTCTGGTGCTGGGGGCCGTGTTTATGGCCGTGGCAGCGCTGTTCAATGTATGGTTTTTTGCGCAGCTGCAAGTGCTGGTGCCGCAGGCACAGCTGGGCAAAACTACCGCCTGTTGCACCGTGCTGGCCTGCCTGACCCAGCCCATCGGGCAGGCAGCCTACGGCATTGCCTTCCAGCACTGGGCCGCACACCCCGCAGATGTACTGCTGGCAGCCGGGGTGCTTTCGGCGCTGGTTCTCTGGCTGCTGCAAACGCGCCGTACCGTCTGACACAGCAAAAAAGGAGCCGCTATTGCAGCCCCTTTTATGGTTTGCTTACTCCGGCAGCTTTGCCGGGTCGAGGTAGCTTTCGCCCTGCTTTACCTCCACATGGATGTGGCTTTCTTCGGCGCACTCGCAGCCGACAGTGCCCACCGTGCCAAGCTTCTGCCCGGCGGTCACGGTGTCCCCGGCCTTTACGGCAGGGTCAGCCACACCGCACAGCCGCCAAAGGCGGCCAGCGGCATCCTCCAGCACCACCACGGTGCCCCAGTTGCCCTCTGCCCCGGCAGACACTACCTTGCCCGCCACGGGTGCTGCTACCGCTGCCCCCTGCGTGCAGGCGTAATCCACGCCGTTGTGGGTGCGCCAGTCTCCAAGGGTCTTGTTATACACCAGCTCATCGCCGCTGAAGGCGTTGAGCACGCGCCCCGGCATAGAGGGCGCGGCGGCAGGCTGCGCCGAACTGCTGGCAGGCGAGGATGCGCCTTGCAGTGCCGAGGGTTCGCGCAGCGAACCAGAGCCAGACTGCGCACCAGAGGATGCCCCAGAGGGCGTCTGCTGCGGCACATCTGCCTTGCTGTTTGCAACGTCGGTCACGGGCTGCTGCCATGTGGTGTCCTCCTGTGCGTCCCAGTCCGGTTCTGTTTCCGGGGTGGTCTGTTGGGTGGTGCCGGGGGCGTTTAGTCCATCCAGACTTTTTTGCAGTTCTGCCCGCAGGGCACGCACCGCCCACACCCCTGCCGCAGCCGCAGCCAGCAGGCTTGCGGTCAGCAGCAGAGCAAAGCCCTTGCCGTGCAGAAATTTTTTGATCTGCTCCATGCTTGTTACTCCCATCTGTTCGTTTTGTGTACGGGAACTTTTCTGGGTTTAGTGTGGGACAGCGGCGGGCGGTTTATGCAAGGGGGCAAAAAAGACACGCAAAAAGGCTGAGCAGCCGCTTTTTTGCAGCTGCTCAGCCCTGCTGTATCCCGTTTTTGGTTACTTGCGCGCGATCATTTCGGTATAAGCCAGCACCAGCGGGCCTACGCCCTTGGCATCGTTGCAGACCACCGGCTCGCTGAAGTAGTAGGCCAGAGAACCGTCACGGTGATCCTTGCCGCCCAGACCTGCCACAAGGCAGATGCCGTCCAGCTGCAAGCTGCCGTCCGGGTTCTTGGACAGGTACCGGTCGCAGGTGCCGTAGAAGGCCTTCTCTGCCCATGCAGCCATCCGCTTAGGCAGGTAGCCCAGACGCACGCCCTTGAGCACTGCGTAGGCAAACAGGGCGGTGCCGCTGGTCTCCAGATAGTTGCCCTCGGCTTCCGGGTGGTCGATGACCTGCCAGAACATCCCGCTCTGCTCGTCTTGGAACTTGTGCATATCCTCCACGGTCTGCTTGAGCATGGCCATGATGCCGCGGTACTCGTTGTACAGCTGCTCGTCCATGCGCTCCAGCACATCCACCATTGCCACAAGGAACCAGCCCATGGCGCGCAGCCAGAAGTTGGGGCTGCAGCCGGTCTCGGGGTCTGCCCAGTACATCTGGCGGCTCTCGTCGTAGCCGTGGTAGTACAGGCCGGTCTTTT
>ENA-ORIJ01000489-ORIJ01000489.1-human-gut-metagenome-genome-assembly--contig:-NODE-489-length-24851-cov-30.5158_pt1 | contig 24851 bp, 26 predicted proteins | sample MGYA00243030_ERZ508746 | MGnify/ENA primary metagenome ERZ508746 (study PRJEB26277, sample SAMN04329826) | human gut metagenome | biome: human-associated habitat | host: Homo sapiens | place: USA... | reverse complement strand
AACTGCCAAACATATCATCTGATTTTTCTTACACTTTTTTGAAACTTGTTTGTAACATGCTGATTTACAACAACACAGAACAAAGACTTTTTGAAAACAACAGAACAGGAAGGAAATGGAACACACATAATTACATTGCGGGCGCGCATGTATGCGCACGTAGAAGAGTAGACAAGAAGGTTCCTAACAGCACTAGGCAGACTTAGCGCCTCCACCTGTTTCTCGCCAGCCTTGTTTTTAAACTACCAAATAAAGAGAAACTACATTTCACGTACAGAAGGCAACTAATCGTCTATATCACAACTGCTTAACATTTAAAATAACATTACATATTTCGAGTTAGTTACATACGTACGTGTAAACCGATGCGTATATATGTGTAGCCCGATGGCACCGTATGTATAGTCCGATACGTACGTATGTATAACCAGATGCGTACGTACACATTTTAAATCACGATGCATGTTGCAGAAAGACCTTGATATTTTAAAAAAACATCAAAGTCTTTTTCAAAAACATCAAAGTCTTTTTAGAAAAGCTCGGCATGTTTTTTATGTAAGAGCAGATTACACCTCTCCCCACCAAGTCGGTCATTACTTCTTTCCCGTTCATCCTTACATTTTTATCAAAACATGCGGATAATCAGCCGGTTAATAATGAAAGGACCTCCCCTCATCCTCCCTTCAGCCGTGCTTCCCAAGTCCCTTCACAATCTGCCTTCAGCCTTTGTCTGTCGGAAGAAGTTTTACGAATGAAAGGAGGCTGAAAGAGTGACAACAAGACATTCATTCATTAGCGGAGCCTCATCAACAGGGCGTTTTAACGAATAATGAAAGGAGAAAGGAAGGTACGAAACGAAGCAATCCGCATAAGAATTGAAGCAGTGCCAAGAGTGGTTAGCAATAACACACTGTCTGAAGATAAGAGTTTTATTGAAATGGGAGTGTATCAAAACTAAACCGGCCTATCCAATCTCAGCTGTAGGGACAGGGGTTGCCTACCCGAAAACACAAAGTAAACTGTTTTCGGACGAGCAAACCTCGTCCCTACAAACTAAACGACAGCATTATCCACGTTTTGACACACTCCCAAAGAAAATATCAAAAGGCAATTACCCAGCCATACAACTTACCAGTCTAACTGCGACTAACCTGCAATCCTTTGTCAGACAATGTCATATCAACAAAACGAGCACAACTGTTAGGCGGATTTTGAGTCAATATTGCTCTGATTTTAACGGCAGCTTCGGGGTCTTTGGCTACCATATAAAGATAACCTCCTCCACCTGCTCCAGGCAACTTATAACCTAAACAGTAATCATCAATCTGACGAATGATAGCCTCAACCGACGCAGGATTAGTTCCCGAATCAAGAGCCTGATTCTGCTTCCAACTTTTACCCACCAAACGCCCCATTTCATCGAAGTTTCCACGTTGGATAGCTTCATATAAATCAAATGCATGACTCTTCATGCTTCCCAACAGTGCAAGATGTTCTGTAGAGTTAAGGAACATACTACGTACAATCTCAGCCAAAATTCCCTTAGCAGTGCGAGTGATACCGGTATAATACAACAGATGACACTTCTGATATTCACTACCCGTAAACAAATAATCAGGCAACCAACGAACCAACGGACTTTGCTCCATACCGGCATGAGTTTGAAGAAGCTTAACACCACGAAGGACACCTCCATATTGGTCTTGCCAACCACCTCCCGTAGTAAGCAATTGTTCCAAAATCAGAGTACGGTTGCATATTTCATTCTTATCCCACTTCAAGCCACAGAAATCGGATACCGCGCCAAGCACCGTAGAAGCTAAAATAGAACTAGTACCCAAACCGGAACCTGCAGGAATAGCCGACAATAACGTGATTTCAATACCTGAGCCAAACGCCTTGAGCTGCTCCTCCAATGTAACATAAACATCTGCCGAGAATTCCGGCTGGAAACCGGCCAGCACCAAAGCCGCTTTAGGAATAGAAAAAGGAGAACCAACTTGCATAAAGTCACTCAGTTCTTCATAGGTAGTAACAGTTTCTATTGCTCCCAAGTCTATAGAACGTAAAATAATCTTATATTCTTTACAAGGCTTTACATAAACCTGCAAAGGAGGCTGTCCATTCAGTTCAATAGCAATATTCACTACATTTCCGCCTTCATTCAAACAATAAGGAGGAGTATCTGTCCATCCGCCTGCCAAATCAATACGAACCGGACTCCTTCCCCATACTATCTGATCGGAATAAACCGATAAATGAGGCTGCTGTTTTTTTGCCAATGCAGCTGCCGTCAAACCTTCACGCATCAACCCAAAGGCCCTTCTTTCATACTCCGTATAGGTTTTACCACTGAACTGCTGCACCCTGGCCCGAAACATATTGTCGCTTATCCGGGTCATCAATGGCGCAGAAAGCGGCAATGCATCCGGCAATTCCAAATGATGAATGGCAAATTCATGAGCAGCATCATCCAAATTCAACTGATAAAAAACACTACGTTCATAATTACGAGCCAACACAGGCCAGTTCATAACCCGAAAGGAATCACGCTGGGCAGCCAAACGACGAAGATTGGCATAAGCGGAAATCTCATCGGCCGACAACCGGCGAGAACGTTTCCATATTTCCTTACCTTCCTGAAGTTCGGGTTCGGAAATCATCCAACGCATTACCAGCCCCAGCTCTTCTATTGTAGAGCAAACAGGAAACAAACGGGCAGTCTGCAAATCGTGAGCACCGTCTATCTCTTCAACTGCTACTTTGCGACAAGAAAGCCATTCACGCACCGAAATTCCCTGATAAATAGTCCTTTCCTCTGTCAATACTCCTTTAAAGGTATCATTAAATCCATAGGGGCGAGCTACGTACTCAGCCTCTCCCAAAGGTACCACATCAATACATACCCCCGACGGCACATTGAGTTTCCAGTCATTAGTCGGAACCCCTGTTATAATTGTCTGTCGATGGATGTTCCACTCCTTGCCCACACAGCTGTTTTCTATCCAGATTTCAGAATTGTCAGCAGTAAGACGATATGCGACATCAGCATTCTGCACAAACATAGCCGGATGAGGTTTCACCTTACGATGCATGATTTCACGCTGGTCGTTCACCAAATTCTGAACAGCCAACGTGGAAGAGATTAATTCCCTGCTTGTTCCATAATGATAAAACTCACCTCCGGGCAACGGCAGGATAGCCACACTCAACCCATTCAATTCTTCATCTGCAATACGCGGATGTTCACCCAAGGTCAGTCCGAACTCGGAATACATATCGTAATATGAGAGTTCACCTCCTTTTTTAGAACGTTTTATCAACAAATCAACAGCCCGATCACTCAGCAACCAAATACCGATATCCATCAGGAACAAGTGAGTTTGCATCAGTTTTCCCAACTCCTCGACCGAAGGTTTCTGAAGCATAAAGTCCAATTTATCGGGATTGCTACGCGAAGAAACAAACACCCCGTGATTCTTTGCCAAATTGGGGTCCACCCAAAGCCCATAGCACACAACATCAACATCAGGAATATCCTGAAGAGGTTGACCCGCACGTATATACACATCTCCGCTGGCTATCAATGTGCGCAGAGAAGCCGGAGCCTTCTTCATTATTTGTTCATATAAAGGAAGCTGAAGTGAGAGCAGATTTTGTTCCAAGCGCTGCCCCCTCGCCCATCTAAAGACAGGAATAGGCGTTAATATTTTACCTGACGGAGCATATCCGGGCAAACGCCGACTCTGTCCGCCGGCATGCAACAATATTCTTTTTTCTTCCCTCAGCCATTCCAAAAAGTCTTTATCGGGCGCAATATGTTGTTTGCATGCCTCAAGCAACCAAGCCGTTCCTCCTCCCGACCCCAATTTACTACCAATAGGATCGGAAGTACAAAACCATTCATCACGATCAGCCTTTTCTATATCATAAAAAAATTCCACCAAATTAGGAGGAAGCGATAAAAGTTTTTTCATAATGCATCTTTGTATTTATAATACGCAAAGATGCTGATTTTCCCCTAACGAGCCAAGCAGAATAAGAAAAATTTAGTCGTTAAAAGCAAATACACGCTCATCCAAAGGCATCACTTCTTTCGATCCGGGCCGGGTCACAGGAACTCCGAAAGGCATCTGTGCTATTAACTTCCAATGCAAAGGCAAATTCCATGCTGCACGCACTTCATCATCTACCAACGGATTATAATGTTGCAGAGAAGCTCCCATTCCGGCATCCTCTAACATAGTCCAAATGACAAATTGATGCATAGCATCGGCCTGCTCCGCCCAAACAGGGAAATTATCTTTATAAGTGGGAAACTGTTCCTGCCAAGCATGAACAACAGACATATCCTCAAAATATAGAATCGTTCCATATCCACAAGAGAAACTACCATCTATTTTCTGTTCCGTTTTAGCAAAAGCTTCCGCAGAAATCCGCTTACGCAAAGTATTTTTTACGATATTCCACAACTTTTGATGAGCTTCACCTGTTAATAAAACAACACGTGTGGTTTGTGAATTGAATGCTGAAGGGACATATTCGACAGCAAAACGAATCAAATCCAACAATTCTTTTTCAGACAACGTGGATTTATTGTCTATCTGATAAAAAGTACGGCGGCTCTTTATGGCATCCTTGAATTTCTTTGTCATATTTAGCATATTTATTATGAGTTATTTTACCTATATAAACAAGCATACAGCAAAAGAAGTTCACTTTCTTTGCTTTTTTCAATACAATCAACTATTTTTGTTAGCTAATTATTAACATTATAAACAACACATTCAATGAAAGATTTTCTTAAATTTACATTGGCTAGTTTGATAGGCGTCATTTTAGCAGGTATAGTGCTCACCATACTGGGCCTTATCACAGTAGTAGGCATGGTAGCCTCATCAGACTCTGAAACCATAGTAAAAGACAACTCGGTCTTCGTTCTTGACTTGAAAGGCAACTTATCAGAACGTGTACAGGAAAACCCATTTCAACAGATAATGGGAGACGGCAATGGTTCTTATGGACTAAATGACATTTTATCCTCCATCAAAAAAGCCAAAGAAAACGACAAGATTAAAGGCATCTATATCCAACCATCTTATCTGGCTACTTCTTTTGCATCATTGGAAGAAATACGCAACGCACTTCAAGACTTCAAGGAAAGCGGTAAATTTATCGTAGCATACGCAGACCAATATACACAAGGTATGTATTATCTGGCAAGTGTTGCAGATAAGGTAATCATCAATCCTCAAGGAAACATTTCATGGCACGGGCTGGCATCCCAACCTGTCTTCTTTAAAGATTTACTGGATAAACTGGGCATTGATGTACAGGTTTTCAAGGTAGGCACTTATAAATCGGCTGTAGAACCATTTACCGCTACCGAAATGAGCCCCGCCAACCGTGAGCAAGTCACCGTATTCTTAAACTCTATATGGAATCAATTATTAGATGATGTTTCAGTGTCACGCAACATTTCTAAAGACTCACTTAATGCTTATGCAGACCAATGCATGGATCTCTGTCAGGCAGAAGAATATATCAAATGCGGACTGGCCGACTCAGTGTTATATAAAGACGAAATGATCGCTTATTTGAAACAACTGACCGGACGGAAAGAAGACCAGAGCTTAAACAGCCTTTTCCTTGAAGATATGATAAATGTAAAAAAGAATGTCCCCAAGGATAAAAGTGGAAACGTTGTTGCCGTATATTATGCATCAGGAGAGATTTTAGATGCTGCTTCCTCCAATTCTACCGAAGAAGTCATTGACGGTCAGAAGATGACACGGGACTTACGCAGGTTGCGCGATGACAACAATGTAAAAGCAGTTGTTCTGCGCGTAAACTCTCCGGGTGGAAGTGCTTATGCTTCCGAACAGATATGGCGCGAAGTAGTACGCCTGAAAGAAAAGAAACCGGTTATCGTCTCTATGGGGGATTATGCAGCATCAGGCGGTTATTACATCTCTTGCGCCGCAGATTCTATCTTTGCAGATCCGACAACTCTAACCGGCTCCATCGGCATCTTCGGAATGATTCCTTCGGGAGAGAAGTTATTCAAAGACAAATTAGGGTTGGATTTCGATGTAGTAAAAACTAATAAAATGGCCGATATGGGAGCCGGTTTCGGTCCACTCGCAACGCGTCCGTTCAACAACGCCGAACAGGAAGCACTTCAAAATTATATCAACAACGGGTATAAGTTATTCGTAAACCGTTGTGCCGAAGGAAGAAATATGTCAGCAGCAGATATTGAAAAAATAGCTGAAGGACGAGTGTGGACGGGCGAAATGGCCGTCGGCTTGGGGTTAGTAGATAAATTGGGAGGCATAGATGACGCATTAGCAGCAGCCGCAAAACGAGCAAACGTAGAGAACTACACTATTATCAGTTATCCTGAAAAAGAAAGTCTCTTCATGAATCTACTGAACAGCCAGCGCAAGCACTATGTCAACAGTCAGATGAAAGAATATATGGGCAGTTTCTACAGCTATTTCGAAATATTACAAAACCTGAAAGAAATCAATCCTGTACAGGCACGTATGCCATTCGAATTGAATATTAAATAACTTTTAATGGAGAATAACTTTATCAAAATACATAAGTGGCTATACCCGGTTTCGTGGCTTTACGGAGCCGGCGTATGGATACGTAACAGACTATTTGATTGGGGAATATACAAAGAAAAGAGCTTTGATATTCCGGTAATCTCGGTAGGCAACATTACCGTAGGAGGTACCGGAAAGACGCCTCATACCGAATATCTGATAAAGTTATTGAAACCCAATTATAAAGTGGCAGTCCTAAGCCGGGGGTATAAACGAAAATCAAAAGGCTTCGTATTGGCCCAACCGAATACTCCCGTAAATATCATAGGTGATGAGCCATTTCAAATGAAACAGAAATTTCCCGATATCTATATGGCAGTAGACCGTGACCGTTGTCACGGTATCGAGGAGCTATGCAACGGATATACCGCCCCCGGAACCGAAGTCGTAATATTGGATGATGCTTTTCAGCATCGCTATGTGAAACCGGGAATGAATATTCTTCTAGTGGACTATCACCGACCTATCTGCGAAGATGCTTTATTACCGGCAGGACGAATGCGCGAACCCGAAAAAGGCAAGAACCGTGCTCATATCGTGATAATAACCAAATGTCCCAAGGATATAACTCCCATGGATGTGCGGGTGTTGCGTAAACAGATGGGATTATATCCTTATCAACAACTTTACTTCACAACCCTGAATTATGGCAAATTATACCCTATCACCCGACAGGGAAAAGAGTATCCAATCGCCAACATTCATAAAGATGCACATATATTGCTCGTTACCGGAATTGCATCCCCGGCTAAGTTAATCCATGACTTAAGCCCTTATAACGAACATATCAATCCATTGACATTTAGTGACCACCATGACTTCACACCCCAAGACATGGAAATCATAAAAAGCCGTTTCAGACAACTGCCAGAAGGCAAACGAATGATTATCACCACAGAAAAGGATGCGGTGAGACTGTCATCCCATCCATTGCTGGACGAAAGCATCAAACCATTTATCTATGTACTCCCGATAGAGGTGAGCTTTTTACATGACCAACAAGAATTATTCAACTTAAATATAACCGAATATGTTAGAAAAAATCCAAGAAACCGCAGCCTTTCTGAAAGAAAAGATGCATACTAATCCCGAGACAGCAATTATTTTGGGCACAGGTCTAGGAAGTTTGGTACACGAAATTACCGATAAATATGAAATAAGTTATAAAGACATTCCTAATTTTCCCGTATCAACAGTAGAAGGTCACAGTGGCAAACTAATCTTTGGCAAATTGGGAGACAAAGACATCATGGCCATGCAGGGACGTTTCCATTTCTATGAAGGATATTCAATGAAAGAAGTTACTTTCCCGGTACGTGTAATGCGCGAATTAGGTATCAAAACACTATTTGTATCCAACGCTGCCGGCGGAACTAATCCTGCTTTTGAAATCGGTGACCTAATGATTATCAGAGATCATATCAACTTCTTCCCCGAACATCCGTTGCACGGAAAGAATATCGAATATGGTCCCCGTTTCCCGGACATGAGCGAAGCCTACTCTAAAGAGCTTATCAACAAAGCATTGGAAATAGCCAAAGAAAAGGGCATCAAAGTGCAGCAAGGAGTATATATCGGTACACAAGGACCGACTTTTGAAACTCCGGCAGAATATAAAATGTTCCATATCCTGGGAGCTGATGCTGTGGGCATGTCTACTGTCCCCGAAGTTATTGTTGCAAACCATTGCGGCATTAAAGTGTTTGGAGTTTCAGTTATCACCGACCTCGGCGTGGAAGGCAAAATAGTGGAGGTTTCCCACGAAGAAGTCCAGAAAGCGGCAGATGAAGCACAGCCACGGATGACAACCATTATGCGCGAACTCATTAACAGAGCTTAAAAAAAGAATATGCAAGAAACAAATAGAACAGAAATTGCAACCTTGGGGGAGTTCGGCCTCATCAAACATCTGACTCAGAATATTGAACTAAAGAATCCCGAAACCAAATACGGTGTGGGAGACGATGCAGCCGTCCTCGAATTTAAGGACAAAGAAGTATTGGTTACTACCGATCTTCTGATGGAAGGAGTACACTTTGACCTGATTTATACACCATTAAAGCATCTTGGATATAAATCAGCCATTGTAAACTTCTCAGACATTTATGCCATGAATGGAACTCCCAAGCAGATAACAGTATCGCTAGCTGTATCCAAACGCTTCTGCATAGAAGATTTAGAGCAGTTCTATGATGGTTTGAAGCTGGCCTGCCAACTACACAATGTAGATATTGTGGGAGGAGATACCACATCATCAGTCACAGGATTGGCAATCAGTATCACCTGCATTGGCGAGGCTGACAAAGACAAAGTGGTTTACCGCAATGGAGCGCATGACACAGATTTGATTTGCGTCAGTGGTGATTTAGGGGCCGCCTACATGGGTCTGCAATTGCTGGAACGCGAAAAAGCGGTGTTCCAAGACCAAAAAGAAGCCAATCCCGATTTCTCCGGCAAGGAGTACATATTAGAGCGCCAACTTAAACCGGAGGCGCGTAAAGATATCATTGAAGAACTTGCCCAAGCAGGAGTAAAACCAACTGCCATGATGGATATTTCGGACGGACTTTCTTCCGAGCTGTTGCATATTTGCTCACAAAGCGATACCGGCTGCCGCGTTTATGAGGAGCGTATTCCCATTGACTATCAGACGGCTGTAATGGCAGAAGAACTCAATATGAATGTCACCACCTGTGCATTAAATGGTGGCGAAGATTATGAACTCCTCTTCACTGTTCCCTTGACTGATCACGAAAAAGTTTCGACCATGAAAGGCGTAAAAGTCATTGGGCACATCACCAAACCGGAGTTGGGTTGCGCCCTCGTCACTCGCGACGGACAAGAATTTGAGTTAAAAGCACAAGGTTGGAATCCATTAAAAGAAAAATAATTCCTACTACAAAATGCTGATAATAAGCATTTTATTTATTATCAGCATTTTTTCTTTATATAATATTTGCAAGATTAGAAAACTTTATCTATCTTTGCAACCGCAAACAAGAAACAATGGTGCCATAGCTCAGTTGGTAGAGCAAAGGACTGAAAATCCTTGTGTCCCCGGTTCGATTCCTGGTGGCACCACTTTTTAAGAAGGCAAAACGATGTAAATCCCTGAATTTCAAAGAAGTTCGGGGATTTTTCTTTCCCAAGAATAGGCAAAATTAGTGGGATTGAAGCAAACCATACGTCCTTATTCAAGGGACTGTTTTCAAAAGCCCGGAATGTTCCACTGCGAAGTATTTACTTCATTCTTTTACAGCACGTTGCACTATTTTACACTACAGGGTTCTCGGTTCGATTTCCTAACTTTGTATCATTAAAAATTGAGCCGTATGGAAAGAAAAAGATTCAGCGTGTTGTTCTTCATCAAGCGTAGCAAACTGTTAAAAAACGGGGAAGCACCCGTGCGTGTGCGTGTCACTTATGACCGCCTATACGTGGAACTTCAACTAAAGCGGAGTGTAAAAGTCCCACTTTGGTCGCAGGAAAAAGAGAAATCGACAGGCAAAGACCGAAACTCCGTAGAACTTAACCATTACATTGACGCCCTGCGTGTGAAATTCTATCAGATTTACCAAGACTTGGAACTGGAGGGAAAGATTATCTCCGCACGTGCCATAGTGAACCGCTATCAGGGAAAGGACGAGACTTTCAAGACATTATACAATGTGTTCAAGGAGCATAACGACAACTGCCGGAAGCTAATCGGGACGGACTATGCCGACATCACCGTAAGACGTTACGACAATTGCCTTAAATACCTCATGGAACTGGTTAAACGGGATTACAAGGTAGATGATATGTTGCTGCGTGAGGTGAACGGGGAACTGGTGCGCAAATTCGATTTATACCTAAAGACGGAGAAGCATTGCGCACAGAATACCGTTATCCGGTACATGAAATGTTTTAAGAAAGTGATAAACCTTGCCATTGCCAACGAGTGGCTGACAAAGAACCCGTTTGCAGGAATCAAGTTTCACGAGGTGGAAGTAAACAAACAGTTCCTAAGTCAAGCCGAGATAAACCGGATATGGCAGAAAGAGTTCAGGATTGAACGGCTGGAACTGGTACGGGATGTTTTTATCTTCTGCGTATATACCGGGCTGGCATTCATAGACGTGTATAACTTGCGCCCCGAACACGTTTCAGAGGACAGCAACGGCAACCTGTGGATAGTAAAACCCCGTGAAAAGACAAACAATATCTGCAACATCCCACTTTTGAGCATTCCCAAACAGATACTTGAAAAGTATAAGGATAACCCCTACTGCATGGATAAAGGAACTTTGTTACCCGTTCCCTGCAATCAGAAGATGAACAGCTACCTGAAAGAGATTGCCGACTTGTGCGGAATCAAAAAGAATCTGACCACGCACACAGCCCGCCATTCATTTGCTTCGGTGATAGCCCTTGCGAATAATGTTTCTTTACCAAATGTTGCTAAGATGTTGGGGCACTCTTCTACCCGAATGACACAGCATTATGCAAAAGTATTAGACCAAACGATATTAAGGGATATGCAAGCAGTGGAGCAGAGTTTCAACCTGTAAAAAAGATTAAGTTTTAATAAAATCACCCACATTGTTCTATAGATATACAATGTGGGTGACTATTATCAGCATAGCAAACAATGCTTTTGCCATATTTTGGTTATTTTATAAATTTTCAATCTCGCTTTTTATATGTCTGCATTTACTGAAATTTCTAAACATCTGCGGAATCATTGAATTAGGATACAATTCCTCTACCTTATCTTTAACTAATAAAATCATATCTGAAATCAGTGATAAAACCTGATTTTCCTGATATTGGGTAAAGTCAAAAGAATAATCCTCTAAAATATGTTGGGGAATACTTTGAAACACCATATGAGCAATAAATAGATTACCGTATATGTATATACCTTTTTCTCTTCCATTAGAAACCATTATACATTCACGCAAAGAAGATAAGACTTTTCTATATACCAAAATACTCCTCGAAAGCCTAGTTGCACTTAAATTTGCATTAAACAAATCTGTATATGGCTTTCTTGTTCTATCTTCCCACAATTTACCTATTTCTCTCTTTGCTTGGACTGTTAATGTTACATCAGGATTAAATGTAGCCAAGCTTAAAGTAGCTTCTTCTAACGAATAATTATTTTCATCCAAAATAATTTTTTCATCAGTTCTTTTATAATGATAACATATGCCTTCAAGAGCTAATTCTGTTTTAAGCCTTTCTTGTTCAGAATCAAGAGATATAAAATCTTTTTTATCAACTTTATTTTGAGTATTAGTTGCAATAGTTATTTTTTCTGCCAATCCTACAGGAGCATTTTCTAAAGAGATAAACTTCACAAAGACTTTTAAAGGACTTTCTTCTTCTAAACGAGATGTGAAATAAGAACCTATAGTTCCTAAAGTTTGGGCTCCATTTACAATTGATATACCTTCACATATAAAAGCACCTATTGTTTTATCACTTCCACCCACAGGTTTTTTTCTGATTTTATCGCATAGGACAGTTATACCATTATTATAAAAAATAAAATTTTGTGGTTCATTTTTTATCGTGTTCGTAATTTCTTCATTAACATCTGATGACCCCAAAAAATTACGTATATTTTCAGAAAAAAGTTTTCTTTTATAAGTAATCCACCAATGTGCCAAATCTACACCACTTATTTGCCCGTAAATAGCATTATATGGTTCTTCTATTTGCCCCCAATTAGATAATGTAATATCAACATTTATAGGAGAGCCATCAATGCCCCCCAGTAATCCCTTATGAGCTTGATTTAGATTAAAATCTGTAAAATATGCCAGTTCCGACGTATCGTTTAATTCCTCAAGAAAATCATTAATAGTTTGTATATTATGAGAAGATAATTGAGAACCTGTATATGCAAAAACAATTTGTATTTTCACAAAAGGGTCATTCAATGCCTCAATAATATCATTTGACATAACTTTTATTTTCTCATTAAACCGGTCAAATCGTAAATCTATTAAGTCATGCATTCCTGCAATAAATTTGAGGACATCACCATTATCAATCCCCCCATTACCACTTTCGATAAATTTAGACTGAACAATCCATATGCTTTTAGTAACTTTATCAAAAAAAATTGCATCAACTCCATTATCATCATATCCGTCTATTATAGACTTAGAAGCAACTTCTGCACTACAAGGTGCTAAAATGGAAATTGCATATGCAGCAAGAGCTCGAGAAAGCATATTCTTATGTTGTTCCTCTTTACTCTTCTTAGACAAATCAGCAATATCTATAAACTCGCTAAAAGTGTTCTCTAAAAAACTCTTTATATGATTAACATGTAATTTACTCATAATACACATTTTTAATATATGCAAAATTATAAATTATCAGTGGAACGAACAAATTTGTTTATATAATATCGTTCTAACAACCTAATAATATCACTTTCCCGGTAAATGATTTTTCCCGGAAGCTGCACGTACCCCAGCAGCCCCGTGTCCCTGTAATCCTGCAACGTCCGTTTGCTGATGCAAAGCCGCCTGCACACCTCATCGCCCGTCAGGTAGTGTTCACCGTTCAATACCGGGCGATAGTTCATTACCACGTACTCCACGTTTTCCAACACCCTGTCAAGGGAAGAAAACAGTACCAGCGTGGTTTCGGAATCTTTCGTTATCAAATCCATACGCCTACTTTTTAGAATTGTCCCTTGTTGAGCAGAAATGTTTCCACGTCCGAAGCCTTGTAGTAAATCTTATTGTTAATCTGCGAGTAAGGCAGTTTCCCCGTGTCACGGTAGGTCTGCATCGTCCGGGCTGAAACGTTCAGCAGACGGCAGGTTTCGCAGTTATCCAGCCATTTGTCACGCTTCCTGCGCAAAGGTACGCAGAGCGCATCCACACGCCCCACAAAGTTTTCAAACCTCTGTTTCCAAAGCTCAAAAGTTTTCTTTTCAATCGTCACTATTTCCATAACCGATATCTTTATTCTTATCAATACTCCATTTTTCTTCACTGGTGCAAATATATAAGGGTGAATAATAGGTTGTTTCCCTCTGTCCGAAAATGACCTTGCGTGTCCGAAAATGTCCACCGCCAACCCAAAAACAACATGAAAGAAACGAACCGATAACAAAAAAACTGTTTTTTCCACTCCTTAAATAAGTAAGGTTAATGAACACAAAGCCGTTTCCTATTTGCCGACATTAATTTGGTGCAGAGCGAAGCAAAGCGATTCCAAACGGCTGACGCTTTGTTTTTTACCGATTTTTCTTATTTTATTTGTGGTGCTAATTCAAAAATTAAGCACTCATGAATAATCCTTTCGAAGAAATTTTCAAGCGGCTGGAGAACATCGAAAAGATGATTGCCCCGGTCATGGGCGCACAGCCCGAAGAACGGCAGGGCGGAAAAGAGCCTGTGTTAGTCAAAATATCCGTTGCCAGCGGCATAACCGGATATTCGGTCAATTACCTGTATCATTTAGCCAGCAAGGGACTGATACCGTGTGTCAAGCGTGGGCGTACCCTGCGTTTCGACATGGAGGAACTCAAAAAATGGATGCAACAGCAGTATGTCCCGGCTTCTAACAGACTTCCCGATGAAAAAGAAAAGAGATGATGAAACACGGCATATCGAGGGTTGGCAGTCGAAGAACGAGCGCATCGAAAGCCTGTTGAACGTCCTGTATGATTTCCGGTTCAACACCGTAAAGAGCCGGACGGAATACCGGGCTGCGTGTTCTTCGGACTTGTACCAGCCCGTTACAAAATTCGCCCTGAACACTTTCAGGCGCAGGCTGGACGCAACGGCTGACATTGCCACCTCGACCGACAACATACGCATGATACTGGAAAGCGACTTCGCAAGAAAGGCTCACCCCATACAGGAGTATTTCAACGCCCTGCCCTTACTGAATCCTGCCGAACACGGGCATATCGGCAGGCTTCTGAACACGGTACAGGTAGCCAACCCCGGCAAATGGGAGGAATATTTCACGAAATGGCTTATCGGTGTGGTAGCCAACGCGATGAACGACACGGGGTGTCAGAACCATACTTGTTTGGTGCTGACCGGAGATAGGCAGGGGCAGTTCAAATCGTGGTGGCTGGACAACCTTTGCCCGACACCGCTTAAGAACTACCTGTTCACCGGGAAGATAGACCCGCAGGGCAAAGACATCCTGACACTGATAGCCGAATACCTGTTCATCAACATTGACGACCAGCTAAAGGAACTCAACAAGCAGAACGAGAACGCATTGAAGAACCTTATCACCACCCCGGCGGTGAAGTACCGCAGACCGTATGATATTTACATAGAGGAATACCCCCACCTCGCCAGCTTCATGGCTTCGGTGAACGGCAACGAGTTCCTGACCGACCCGACAGGCAGCAGGCGTTTTTTGCCGTTCGAGGTGCTGCACATAGACAAGCCCACGGCAGAAAGCATCCGCATGGATAACGTCTATTCCGAAATCATGTACCTGTACCGTCAGGGCGTGCGCTACTGGTTCAATGATGCGGAGATTGAAGAACTGCACCTGACAAATGCGGAATTTGAGGTACAGACAATCGAGTTTGAGATGCTGACACAATACTTTGAGAAGCCGACAGAGGAGGAAGAAGCCCTGTTCTTCATGACAACGGCACAGGTACTCGCATACCTGCGTAATATATCCCCCGTCCAGCTATCCGAAAAAAGGCTGGGCGAATCATTGCGGAAAATCGGTTTCAAGCGGGTACAGAAGCGCATCAACAACAACCATTATCCGGTATACGGGTACAGGATAAAGCCCGTTCCGGCTTCCCGTACAGGGGATGATTACGGGTAGAACCGGAATGTAGTAGCTTCTACATATTGTTTGATACATACATAACAATTTAATAAACAGTAGTTTACCAATTATGTAGTATGAAGTAAGATAGAATCCCAAACTTTTGGAAAATCCGGGAAAAAGAAAAAACGGCAATATAATATATAGAATATATTTATTCCTTTTTTAAAGGATAAATAATTACTATGTTACTACATGTACTACAATCCGTTGAAAAAGAAAAAGATAGATGTAGTAGTGCCCCGTGCTTCTTCTTACTCGCTTCTTGCTTCATTATTACTATCGTTAAATAAAAAAATAAAGATTATGACCTACAAGGAAGCCAACAATATCAGTATCAAGGATTACTTGAACTCTTTGGGAATCCAGCCCGTCACGGAAAAGGGAAGTTACGGGATGTACCGCAGCCCCTTACGGGAGGACAACACACCGAGTTTCAAGGTGGATTATAACGCCAATCTATGGTGTGACTACGGAACTGGCGAGGGCGGGACGCTCATCGACCTTGTGATGAAGCAGAACGGGTGCAACGCCTACGGTGCTATCTGCCGACTGGAGCAGGGCGACACTACCTCTTTTTCCTTCCACGGGAAAGACCTGCCCGAAAGGGACACGAAAAGGCAGGCAGCCAGCCCGATAGAGATACGCAGAATACAGCCGTTACAGAATCCGGCACTCATGCGATACTTGCAGGAAAGGGGGATTTCCCCCGGAACGGTAGCCCCATACGTGCAGGAGATGTATTACCGCATCGGTGGGAAGCCTTATTTTGCGCTGGCGTTCAAAAATGATTCAGGAGGTTACGAGCTTCGCAATCCCCGTTTCAAGGGCAGCACATCGAAAGACATCACCCACATAAGGCAAAAGGGAGAGCCGAGAGATACCTGTTTCGTGTTCGAGGGCTTTATGGATTTCCTCTCATTCCTCACTATCCGGCAACAGAAAAGCCCGGGTATGCCCTGTACCGACTGGCAGGATTACGTTATCCTGAACTCCACCGCCAACGTAGATAAAGCCTTATATCCGCTGGCTGGTTACGGGCATATACACTGTATGCTTGACAATGACGAGGCAGGCAGGAAAGCGGTTGAAGCCATAAGGCAGGAATACAAATGGCGTGTACGTGACGCATCACACCTGTACAGCGGTCACAATGACCTGAACGACTATCTGCGTGGGATAAAGGCAAGCCAGCCGGAAAAGCGGGGCTTTGAAAGCAGGATGAAGCAGCCCGGCAACATATCCCAACCGGAGCAGGGCAACAGACAAAATCCGGGTGAAAAAAGAAAGAGAGGGCTAAGGATGTGACCTGCAAGGCTGGCGGCATGAACCGACGGCAGGCTGTGTGATTAGGGAGAGCAAGGTTATGTTTCGGTTTACCGAAACACCTTGCTTTGCTTGGTAGCAAAGAAAATTTCTCCCGTTGGTCGCAATTTTTAAGATACCACCTAAAAGCAAAAACGTATGACAGAGACAAGGAATAAATCGGGAGGTCGCCCGGCAAAGAACCGGGTAAACAAATATCAAAAGGTAGTCAGCACGAAGCTGACCGAGTTACAGTTCTACGCAATCAGGAAGCGAGCCGGGGAAGCCGGGCTGCGTGTCAGCGAGTACGTCCGGCAGGCGGTCGTTTCGGCAGAGGTAACGCCCCGGCTGAACAGGCAGGATGCGGACACTATCCGCAAGCTGGCGGGCGAAGCCAACAACATCAACCAGCTGGCGCACCGGGCGAATGCCGGAGGGTTCGCACTGGTGGCGGTGGAACTGGTGAAACTCAAAAACAGGATTGTCGAAATCATAAACCAACTGTCGGATGATTGGAAAAATAAGAAAGGGAAGCGGATTTAAAGGCTGCGTGAACTATGTACTCGGCAAGGAACAGGCAACCTTGCTTCATGCGGAGGGAGTGTTAGCGGAAAGCAACCGGGACATCATACGCAGTTTCATACTGCAAGCCGGGATGAATCCCGACCTGAAAAAGCCTGTCGGACATATTGCGCTAAGCTATTCCCCGGTGGACGCACCCAAGCTGACAGACGAGAAAATGGTACAGCTTGCACAGGAGTACATGCGTGAAATGAAAATCACTGATACGCAGTACATCATCGTGCGCCACCAAGACCGGGAACACCCGCACGTGCATATCGTGTTCAACCGCATAGACAACAACGGCAAGACCATTTCGGACAGGAACGACATGTACCGCAACGAACAGGTATGCAAGAAGCTGAAAACCAAACACGGGCTTTATTTCGCTAAAGGCAAGGAGCATGTAAAGCAGCACCGTTTGAGAGAACCGGACAAATCCAAATACGAGATTTACAATGCCGTAAAGGATGAAATCGGGAAATCAAGGAACTGGCAGCAGTTACAAACCCGGCTGGCAGAAAAGGGTATCGGGATTCATTTCAAGTACAGGGGACAAGCTGGCGAAGTGCAGGGCATATCCTTTTCCAAAGGCGAATATACGTTCAAGGGTTCGGAGATAGACCGCAGTTTCAGTTTCTCCAAGCTGGATAAATGCTTCGGGGATGCGGGGCTGAACACTACCGGAAGCAACCGACAGACGGTTTCCGCACCTGTTCAGGAGCCAGCGCAGACACCGGGCAAAGCCGACAGTCCGTTACTGGCAGGCTTGGGCGGTCTGTTCTCCGCCCCGTCCTCTCCGGCTGATGAAACGCCCGACAATCCCGGTGAAAGAAAAAAGAAGAAAAAGAAACGACACTTAAAATTATAGGAACATGGAAGAAAATTTAATTTTGGAGGGGCTTCTCTCTATGGTTACGGAACTGAAAGAACGGCAGGAGAAGCAAATAACGCCAGCCAGCCGGGAGGAAACGATTAACCGACTGGACGTTATCGAACAGCGCATTTCGGAAATGCAAGGTAAATCCGGCATTACTGAAAACATGGTGCAGGAGATTCTAAACCAAATCGGCAGTATTGGAAAAGGGCAGTCCGAGAACCAAAAACAAGACCTTGAAGATATAAAGGGGCTTATCGTGACCTCGCACCGATATTTCAAGGAGCGGTTAAAGGTGTTGTTCCCGGCTGATGATACACCAGCCGGAGAAATAACACCCGCTTCATGGTACAGCAAACTGACATACCGGGTAACTCCCTATTTGAAACCCAAGTTCTTTCTTCTTTCAGCAGGGATAATCATTTGTCTTGTGTCGCTTGCATTGAATGTGCGGTTTATACAAAGAATGCAACGGTTACAGGACAATGATATAAAATACCGCTATATCCTGATGAAAGGAAAGGCAGACGGCAGCAGCCTTGATTTGCTGGAAACGAAGTTCAGCCGGGAACGGGACAACGCTTTCATCCGAAGCCTGACCGATTCGGTGAAAGGCTTTGAATACCGCAGCAGGAAGCAGGCGGAAGCGTTGGAACGGGCAAGGCTGTTGAACGAGCAAGCCGAGCAGCTAAGGGAGAAAGCCGACAAATTAGGCAAACCATAAATCCAAAGCGAAGCCGGAGCAGAACCGCCCCGGCTTTCTAATTCACTTCTTTTTCTTCGTGCAGTGTTCTTTCTCGAACTGGCGTAGCGTGGTGACGCTGAACCGTTCCTTGATGAACTCCCGGACATCGGAAGCCTTGTAGTACACTTTTCCGCTGATTGTGAAGTACGGCAGCGCACCGATAGCCCGGTAGCGTTGCAGGGTCTTGATACTTACTTTGAACAGCAGGCACAAGTCCTGATTATCCAGCAGGTTGTCATCTTCGGGCAGCACCCTGTCGGCATTGCGCAGTACCCGTACATCCTTGCAGAGTTCTTCCAGTTTGGCGTACAGCTTCTGCATCCATACGCTGAAATCGTCATTGTCTATATACATGATTGCTTCATTTTTCTGATTATACATTCTTGTCTGTCAATCGATTGATGAAGCAAAGTTCAGAAAACAGGTGCAAAGAAATTATAGGGGAACTAATGGAATCCCCTATAAATAAATCATAAGTAACTGATTATCTATATCCTTTCTTGTCATGTTCCTTTTTGATAAGTTCTGCCAGTCCATTAAGAAACTCTGTCAGCTTGCCCGGCTTGCGTTTTATCACGTCCTCATGTTTTTGGTAACAGTCGCCTATCCTGATGTTGAACAGCCATTCAAAGGCTTTCGCCAAGTCCACCAAGTAGGCGGGCTTGCCGTTCTGATACACGATGTCTTTGGAGAGGAACAGACCGCTTACCATTTCCATGATGTTGATAAGGGTCGTTTTGTCAGCGAGATATAGAGGAGAAAGGAGCTGTTTATTAGTACGTTGTTGTAGCTGTTCCGGGTATTTGATACGCCACTCGATAAGGCGTATTTCAGTGTTCAAAAGTCCAATCGCTTCATCAATTAGATGCAGATAGGGCATTTTTTTCTTGCTCAAACCGTACACGATACGATTTAAGACGGTGCAAACCAAAGGAAAAATAACGCAGTGATACGCTATAATCCTGTTCGTTGATACTAAAATTGGCTACATGCGTAGCCAATTCCTCAATAGCTTCTGTAAACTCCGATGCAGAAACTTTACGTTGTGAGTATTCCGATAATAATCGAAAAAACTTCTGTTGTAATAATTTATTCATATTAATTGCTATAACTAAGAATATAGTGAGTATTCCTTATTATCCTAAAAATAAAGAAACTCACTATATTGCTTCAATTTTATAGATTTCCTAATTCTTGCAAAATAGCTTTTCCCACCTCTAAGGCAGATTGAGGGTTTTGCCCTGTTATAATTCTATGGTCTACTGTAACATGTGACTTCCACAAACCGGATTTTTCAAAAAGACAACCTCTTTTTTTTAGTTCTGTTTCAAGCATAAATGGTACTATTGAATCTGTATTAAGGAATTTTTCTTCTTCATTCGTGAAACTATTTATTTTTCTACCCTTGATTAATAGCTCTCCATTTGATAATTTTACATTCAATAAAGCTGCTGGCGCATGACAGACAGCACTTACAACACCCCCATTTTCATAAATTGTTTGAGCTATTCTTCCTAAATCTTGGTTATTAGGATAATCCCACATAACTCCGTGTCCCCCAGCATAAAAAACTGCAATGTATTCTACAGGATTAACTTCTTTGGGATTTAATGTATGCTCTATTTTAAATCGATAAACCGAGTTTTCCCAAAACGCTTTATTTATTTCATCTGTCAAATCGACTGCTTCTGCTGGAGCTTTACCACCTTTGGGACTTACAAAATCTATCTCATACCCAGCACTTATCAAAACAAACCAAGGATGGCTTACTTCTGATAAATAATAACCTGTTGGATTATTGGTATTTCCCAATCTATCATGACTGGTAACAACAAATAATATCTTCTTTTTCATTTCCTAATTTATATATATGAAACAATTTCATTAATTTCCTTTCTCGTAGATAGTTGATGTTCTTTGCTAATTGGATAGCCAATGGGAATTATTGCTATAGGTTGAATATATGCTTCTAAATCAAGATTTTCCTTACACATCGCAACATCAAAATTGCATACCCAACAAGTTCCTAACCCTTGTTCTGCTGCTGCTAAACAAATATGCTCAGTAGTTATAGCCCCGTCAATATCAGCATGGTTTTTATTGTCAAACTGTCGTTTCCATGCAATATCAGTATTTACGCAGACAACAATATATACAGGAGCTTCCGTAAACCATTTTGCCGGATAGCACTTGGCTAATTTCTGTTTTTGGGAATCGCTCTGTACTACAATAAATGTCCACGGTTGTTTATTGACTGCCGAAGGAGCCAAACGAGCACAATCCAAAATATAGTCCAGTTTTTCTTTTTCTACCACTTGCTGTGCATAATGCCTAACAGAATGGCGTTCTTTTACTAATTCTAAGAAGTTCATAATTCATATATAATTTAAAAGATTATTTCAGAGAGCAAAATTATACCGATTTCATTCTTTATTTTTAGTATATATTTTCCTAAATACAGTATATTTGCAACATGAAAAAGGAAAATCTACATCAGCCGTTTGAAATCAGCGTAAAAGAGCTCGAAGAATCTCCTCTTAAAGAGCATGAACATACATTTTTTGAATTAGTTTATATCCTTTCCGGAACAGGTTTACAATGCATCAATAATAATAAATTTGATTATCATGAGGGACATATGTTTCTAATAACCCCTCAAGATTGCCATTCTTTTGATATTCATACTACTACAAAATTCTTTTTCATTCGTTTTAATGATATATATATTCATTCTGGTTTCTTTGGAACTAAAAATATTAAGAACTTAGAATTTATTCTTCAACATGCCAATCATCAACCGGGTTGTATCTTAAAAAACATCACGGATAAACCGCTTATAAAGTCTATAATAGAAGCTCTTATAAGAGAATATGTAAATCAAGATTTGTATAACAAAGAACTGATACAACAATTAATAAATACATTGATAGTCATCGTTACTCGTAACATAGCCAAGTATCTGCCTGAAAAGATTGATGAACGTTCAGAGGAAAAGACATTAGATATTTTGCAATATATCCAAAACAATATATATAATCCCGATAAAATAAAGGCAGACACTATTAGCCAGCATTTTGGCATCTCGCAAAATTATTTGGGGCGCTATTTTAAAAAGCATACAAATGAAACAATGCAACAATACATTATCAAATATAAGTTGAAGTTAGTAGAAAATAGATTATTGCATAGCGAAATGAGAATCAATGAGATTGCTGCTGAATTAGGCTTTACAGATGAAAGCCACTTAAACAAGCTATTCAAAAAATATAAAGGCGTCATACCCTCTGAATTTAGGAAAAGGAATTTATGACAACTATTTTGTTTTCACTGATTTATCCGTAAATTTGCATTGTTAAGATAAAATTCATGCTAAATACAGAAAACATACAATCACTTATTGATAGCGGAGAAGGCTACAATGTAGAATTTAAGGTTCGTGTTCCTTCAAAGGTGCGTGAACTGACAGAGGAAATATGTGCTTTCGCCAATGCAGACGGAGGATATTTGCTTATTGGAGTAGATGATAACGGACAAGTGGTAGATACTAACTTAGAAAACGATAAGCGTTCTGCTATTCAAGGTTCTATCAGCGAAATATCTCCTGCACTCCACTGTGAATTGTATTCCGTAAATATTGTGAATAAAACTGTTTGGGTGATTGATGTTCCGTCCGGCAAGGATAAACCTTATATATTTTCCGGTTCTATCTATGTCCGTGAGGGGGCAAACTCACAGAAACTTCGCACAGCCGAAGAAATGCGCAACTTCTTTCAGGAGTGTAACAAAATCTTCTTCGACCATATACCCTGCCATTGGTTCAATATCTACACAGATGCAGATGAACAGATGATTAAAGATTTCCGAACAGAAGCAAAACTAAGTCCGTCCACACCCGACAAACAAATATTTGAAAACTTGGAACTGTTTACCGAGAATGGAACGGCAAAAAATGGTGCAGCGATGTTCTTCGGCAAACAACCTGAACGAAAGTTTCCACATGCTGTTACAAGATGTGTTCTTTTCAAGGGAACAAATAAAGTCTATATTATAGATGATAAAACTTTCGGAGGTTCATTGTACCAACAGTATTTACAGGCAATGTCTTGGCTGGAAAGCAAACTGCAAGTAGCTTATAAAATAGAGGGAGCAGGACCAAGAGAGGAAATTTGGGAAATACCTCTGACCGTATTTAAAGAAGCCATTATAAACGCCCTGTCGCACCGTGATTACTACGAACAAGGCGCAAGCATTATGATAGAAATGTTTGATGACCGGGTAGAGATTTCCAATCCCGGAGGACTTCTGCCTGTTGTGGCTAAAGATTTCGGGCATAAAAGCATGACACGTAATCCGCTAATATTCGGTTTATTTACCCGTATGCACTTGGTAGAAAGGGTTGCATCCGGTATTCCTCGTATGCAGGAAGCCATGAGAGAAGCGAATTTGCCCGAACCGGAATTCCATACAGAGGGGATGTTTACAGTTGTGTTCAAAAGAGGTATCAGTATCAAAAATGATACTGTAAATGATACCGTAAATGATACTGTAAATTCCAAAGAGCAGAAAGTCTTAGATATCGTCAATCAATATCCGGGACTTAATTCGTCTAAGATAGCTGAATTAATAGGGAAAAGTACATCTACTGCTAAGCGCTATTTAAATTCTTTAGTCAGATTAGGAATAATAGAGTTTAGAGGAGCACAAAAAACAGGAGGATATTTTAAAAATGAGTTACATGAATAAATTTGAAGAACAAATCATAATATGCAAAGAGTGTTTAAAAGGAATATCTCAAAAAATTAATAACAATGGTGTTCCAAGTAACAATATAAACTATCAAAATCTATATAATGAATTGTACAAACTTTCAGAGTTACTTCCGACTCACCTTGCAATATATCAAAAAAGATTGCACGACTTTATTTTGCCCAATTTAAAGGTGCGTGATATGGTATCTTATAATCAGTGGGGGCAACAAATTATTTTCCCATGTACAGGTATAAATCCCTATACATTAGGAGAAGTAATAGCAACACTAATATATATAGATGAAAATAAACATGAGTATGATAACATTTGGGTAAATATTCATCCTTGTATAATCCAATCGTCTCAAAAACTTTTCAACGATGCTCATTATGCGGAATCTGTTGAAGCAGCGTTTTTAGAAATAAATGTTAGGATAAAAGAAATTATAAAATTAAAAACAGGAGAAGATATTGACGGAGTGCCAGCTATGCAAAAAGCATTTTCTGTAAATAATCCAATTTTCAAGTTGCATACTGACATTATTTCAAAAACAGGAAAAGACATACAACAAGGATATATGGAATTATTCGTTGGAGCTTTTAGATGTATTAGAAATCCCAAAGCACATGAAAAAATATCAATTACAAAAATTGAAGCTATACAAAAATTACATTTTGCAAGTTTGTTGATGTATGAGATAGATAAGGCGAAAATTAATACCCTATAATTATATAGATAAAACAAAAAATCTCTATCTTTGCATTCAGAAATCGTACCCAAGATACAAACTTGTGTTGAACGGTGCAAAGCTGTGAAAACCTTATTCAAGGGACTTACATCGTAGCAAAGATATAACTTACTGAAAGATAGTGCTATATCAACCCGGTTTCGGTTGCTGGTGGCACCACTTAGAAGAAAAGCAAAAGACGGTAAAATCCTGATTTCCAAACGGAATCAGGATTTTTTGTTTTCCCCAGACATGCAAAAAAAACGACAAGAATAGGGTTCAGTAGATTTTAATATGGAGAATATGATTATTGACGAAAAGACAATCAACAAAAACATTCAGGATGCACTTTCGGTTATAGCCGATAATGTTGATAAAGATAGCAACCTGATAGTAACGGCTCAGTTTGAAAACTTGGGGGAATTAGTTAAAAACACTATCTTTGTGGCATGA
>ENA-ORIJ01000488-ORIJ01000488.1-human-gut-metagenome-genome-assembly--contig:-NODE-488-length-24902-cov-6.21878_pt1 | contig 24902 bp, 11 predicted proteins | sample MGYA00243030_ERZ508746 | MGnify/ENA primary metagenome ERZ508746 (study PRJEB26277, sample SAMN04329826) | human gut metagenome | biome: human-associated habitat | host: Homo sapiens | place: USA... | reverse complement strand
ACCAGAGAAAAATCTGCCAGAGCTGAGAAGAAAGTCGAGGTTGAGAAAAAATCCAGCCGTCTGAAATTTTCGGAGAGTGAGGGCGGCATGGCCGAAGAAGTGGCAGAAACGTCACTGAAAAAGAAACCGCACTTGCCACCACCGACTGCCGCAGGAGGTGAAGCAACAAAGACAGTCGGTTCAAAATTCTATCAGAAAAAGCAGTATAAGGATGCCTATGCAGCAGCCAAGCGAGGTCGGAAAGCTGGAAACGCTGCCAGCAAGCAGGCGGCAACGGCGGCGAACACGCTTGCCGAAAAAGCAAAAGCGGCGGTGCAGGAAATCGTTGTGCAGAACAAGACCCTGTGGGCGGGACTTGGCATCGCAGCACTGATGCTCATGCTGATTATGGGCGCATTTTCAAGCTGTTCCGCAGCGATCCAGGGAACGGGTAGCACCTTTATCGGAACGACGTATCCTAGTAAGGATGCTGACATGAAAGGTGCAGAAGAAGATTATCTGGAACTGGAAAAGAAGCTGGATGAGCAGATACGGCAGATGGAGTCCACACATCCCGGCTATGACGAATACCGTTACCAGTTGGACGAAATTGGGCATGACCCTTATCAGCTGATCTCTCATCTGACTGCCGTATATGAGCAGTTCACCAGAGGACAGGTGAAAACCGTCATCAAGTCGCTGTTTGAGCAGCAGTATCTCCTGAAAGTCTGGGAAACGATAGAGATTCGCACACGCATGGAAACCAGAGTAGGGATTCGGCCAACGATTGACGCTTTTGGAAACGTCAGCATGGAAACCTATACCTATCAGGAAGAAGTGGAGTATGAGTACAAAATCCTCAACGTCCTACTGAAAAATAAGGGCTTTGACACCATTGCCAGAAAGAACATGGATCGGAAGCAGACTGGGCGGTATGATGCCTACAATCTGACTTATGGCAATCGCCCAGAACTGTTTGGCGCAGGCTCCCCTACATACAGTGGCGGCACAACAGGCAGCGTTGGCTCTGGTGGTTCGGGTGGAACAGGCGGAAGCTCCGGCGGTGGTTTCCAATATGACATTCCAGAAGAAGCCCTGTCGGATGAAAAGTTTGCAAGGATGATCGCAGAAGCCGAAAAGTATCTGGGAATGCCGTATGTGTGGGGCGGCAGTTTCCCAAGCACCAGTTTTGACTGCTCCGGCTTTGTCTGCTGGGTCATCAATAACTGCGGCAATGGCTGGAACGTCGGGCGCACGACAGCGAATGGACTGCGAGGCAAGTGTAGCTATGTTTCTCCTGCAAATGCACAGCCGGGTGACTTGATCTTCTTTGAAAAAACTTACAACACCGTTGGTGCGTCGCACGTTGGCATCTATGTCGGCAACGGCATGATGATCCACTGCGGTGATCCGATTTCTTATACCAGCATCAATTCGACCTACTGGCAGAACCACTTCCTTGGTTTTGGCAGAATCAAATAGAACGAGAGGAGGCACGAAATGAGTAAAAAGCTGAAGAAGTTTTTGAATGATGCAGAGAAAACCGAAAGCAAGATCGCGGAACTGGAAGAGTACCTGAGAAATGTCCGGGCGGCACAGAAAAAAGAAGAGGACAATGAGATCGTCCGGGCTATCCGCAGCACAAAGCTGGGTGGGCGTGACCTGCTGGCATTGCTGGAAAATATCCAGGCGGGGAATGTGACGTTCCAGACAACTGTAAACCACGAGAACAAGACTTCGGAAGAAGCAGAAATGGAGGATGCGATTGCGAAAGATGCTTAAAAAGCTGGGTATTGTGATTCCCAGTGCAGTGCTGACCCTGCTGATGGCGGTAGGCTTTTCCACTCCGGCATTTGCCTATGTGGAGCCGGAAGTCAAGGAAGAGCCTGCACAGGTCATTGAGGAAGAGGAACCCACCGAGGAAGAGAAGATTCCGTTCACCATTGCGGGCAATGGCGAGGTGGAGGATAACATTACGGACGATTCCAGTAAGGAGTTCTTCACGGTCAAGACCAAGGGCGGAAATACCTTTTTTCTAGTGATCGACCGGGCAAGGAACAGCGAGAATGTGTATATGCTCTCCATGATCGACGAATACGATTTGCAGGAGTTTCTGACCGATGAGGAACGCAACGGCAAGGAAGAAGAGAAGCCGGCAGTCGTGCTACCGGAAACCAAACCTGAGCCTGAACCGGATGTCGAGATCGAAGAGCCGGAACAGGACGATGGAAAGCTGACCAAGATTCTGGCAATCGTATTTGTTATGGGTGTAGGCGGTGCAGGCGCATTCTTCTATTTCTACATTTATAAGCCGAAGCAGAGTGAGCCGGAAGTATCGAAAGAAAATCTGGAATATGAAGCTCTGCCGACAAAGAATGAGGATGAGGAAGCAGGGCAGGACGCAGAAACCGAAGAATAATAGAAAAACCGTATAATCTAGTGGTGCAGGGATGGTCTGATTCGGACTGTCCCTGCTTTTTTCAAACAAGCAGGAGGATACATGAAATATCTTGTGATAGCAGAAAAGCCGAGTGTGGCACGTTCCATCTCGAAAGTGATCGGTGCATACAAACATGAGGACGGGTATCTGGAGGGTGGGGATTGCGTGGTGAGCTGGTGTCTGGGGCATCTGGCAGAGTATGCAGCCCCGGAGTATTACGATGAACGCTATAAAAGCTGGCGGTTTGATGATCTTCCGATTCTCCCGGAAGAATGGAAATTGTTGGTTTCGGAAGATAAGAAAGCGCATTTCAACATCCTGCGAAAGCTCCTCCGAAGCAAAGATTTTGATTATGTGGTAAATGCCTGCGACGCAGGGCGTGAGGGCGAAGCAATCTTTCGCCGTGTGTACGGTCTGGCAGGCAGCAAACTCCCGGTCAAACGGCTGTGGATTAGCAGCATGGAAGATTCCGCTATCCAGCAGGGCTTTGATTCCTTAAAGGATGGCGCAGAGTATGACAACCTGTTTGCCGCTTCGGAGTGCAGGGCAAAGGCAGACTGGCTGATTGGTATGAATGGCACACGGGCTTTTACCAAGAAATACGGCAGGCGGCAGACCATTGGACGGGTGCAGACTCCGATACTGGCAATGCTGACGGAACGGCAGAACAAAATCCAGAACTTTGTAAAAGAGCCGTATTACAAAGTAGAAATCACAGGAAATGGCATCGTGGCAGAATCGGAACGGATGGCACAGGAGCAGGATGCGGATACCATGCAGGCAGCTTGTGATGGACAGTGTGCCGTAGTTGGCAGCATCGAGCGCAAACGGAAAGAACAGTCTGCGCCGAAGCTGTATGACTTAACGACCTTGCAGCGAGAAGCTAACCGCTATTATGGTTTTACCGCCAGTCAGACTTTGAAGATCGTACAGGAATTGTACGAAGAAAAGCTGGTGACATATCCGCGAACGGACAGCCAGTACATCACGGAAGATATGCAGCAGACCATGGCAGATTTGCTCAAACACTATGGCGGCGAAGCAGATGGAGTAAAGCAGGTGGTCAATAACAAAAAGGTCACTGACCACCATGCGATTCTGCCGACACTGGAAAGCTGCAAGCGTGGGTCAAACAGCCTGTCCGGGGATAAGGAAAAGGTCTTTGCTCTCATCGTCTGGAAGATGCAACAGGCAGTACAGCCGCCATACATCTATGAAGATGTTCTGGTAACAGTATGCTGTCAGGACAGGAAATTCACTGCAAAATACAAAAATGTCTTGCAGGCGGGACATACCGCAATGCCTGTTCCGTTTGCAGAACAGGAAAAAAGCAAGGATATGGCATTCCCCAAGAAGCTGGAACAGGGCAAGGTGATTCCTGTGGTGAGCGCGGAGAAAAAGCAGGGCTTTACATCTCCGCCGAAAGCATTTACCGAAGACACCCTGCTTTCTGCAATGGAAAGCGCAGGCAACAAGGAATTTGAAAAAGACACGGAAAAGAAAGGACTGGGAACACCTGCGACCCGTGCAGCGATTCTGGAAAAGCTGGTATCTTCCGGCTATGTGGAACGCAAAGGCAAGCAGATTCTTCCCAGTGCAGAGGGGGTTACGGCAATCGCAAATATCCCGGATTACCTGAAATCGGCAAGCATGACCGCTGAGTGGGAAAATGAACTGCTGCGGATGGAACGGGGCGAAACAAAGCCCGCCGACTTCATGCAAGGCATCGGTGGATTGCTGGAACGAATGCTGGCAGACCTCCGGCAAATTCCGACCGTACAGGAATCACCTATTTATAATAAGGTATCTATCGGGAACTGCCCGGTATGTGGAAAGCCCGTCTGTGAAGGCAAGCTGAATTTCTATTGTTCTGACCGGGACTGTAAATTTGCCCTCTGGAAAGAAAGTAAATACCTTTCCGGCATGAAAAAGACGCTTACAAAGAAGATGGCAACTGACCTTTTGAAGAAAGGACGTACCTATGCAAAAGACTTCTACTCTGCCAAAAAGGACAAGACCTTTGCCGCAGACCTTGTTATGGCAATAGAAAATGGCAGGGCGCAGTACAGTCTTGAATTTCCGAAAACACCAGCTAAGAAGTAAGGAGGGAACGATTGGCGAAATTTAACGATATTCGGGAACTTGCCCAGCAGAACGCACGGTGGGTAAGCAATTCTCCGAAAGACTGGATGAACTATCTGGATGTGGCGGCACGGCTGTACCGCTATTCGTTCAAAGATACTCTGCTGATCCATGCTCAGCGTCCTGATGCGACCGCCTGTGCAGAGCTGGAAGTCTGGAACAAGAAAATGAACCGCTGGGTAAACCGTGGCGCAAAAGGCATTGCGCTTTTGGACGATGCCAGCCCACGGGCAAAGCTGCGCTATGTGTTCGACATTGCGGACACGCATCTGGTGCAGGGCGGCAGAACGCCGATCCTCTGGCGCATTGATGATTCGGAACACCAGCAGATGATCCTCGACCATCTGGCAGATACTTATGCTCTGACGCAGACGGACAGCATGAATGCTGCGCTGATGGAACTGGCACAGCAGTTGACCGCTGAAAATCTGGAAGAAGCGATGGATGGTCTGGAATATGAGGTGGCAGACACTTTTCTGGAAGGACTGGATGAAGATAACCTCCGTGTCCGTTTCCGGGAGTTAATGACCAACAGTATTTTCTATACCCTTTCCCGACGCTGCGAACAGGAACCGCTGGAAGTTTTGGAAGATGAGGATTTTATCCGTATTGTGGATTTCAACCAGCTTCCGGTTTTGACGTTCCTGGGCAATGCTGTTTCGGAACAATGTGAAGCAGTTCTCCGTGACATCGGACGGGAAATGCAGAAAATTTACCGAAAAGAAGTCACAGAACATCTTGCAAAAACTGCCGACAGCTTGTATAATACCAGTACGGACTTTAGCGCATTAAAGCGTGAAACTGAAACGAACATCACTGAAGGAGGAAAACCGTATGGAACTGACTTATCACCGCAAGGGGGACTACCTGTTTCCGAACCTGACCGTACAGGACGAGCCGATGAGCATTGGGAAGTACGGGATGCTGCGCAGGACTTATCTGAGGGAAAACAAGAAGAACTGGTATCAGAGTATGCTGATGAGCGGCAGGCTGAATCAGCATCTGGCGCAGATCGACGAGCAGGCGGAGAACCGGATGGAAGAACTGATCGAGAGCCTGAACGAGAAGTATCCGGCTCCGAACAAGGAAACCGAACAGATGGCATGGGTGGCACATCAGAACAATCTGACCGCGATGGCGGAAGAGATCGTGCTGAAGGAATTGGTGTACAACTAACCGCTGACACAACCGAACAGGATTTGAGCGAAGCAGAGGAAGAAATTGCCTCTGCTTTTTCTCTGCCCAGTCTGCCGACCGTGGAACAGCAGATTCGGGCAATCGAAGCCCCGATGCAGGCCCAGTATGCCGATGAGATCACGATTCCGGCAGAAGTTGTGGATGAAATCCTGCGGACGGGAAGCAATCGAAGCAAAAGCCAGCTCCGCCTTATCTATAACTTTATGACCGAACAGACCCCGGAAGAGTATACTGCTTTCGTCAAAAAAGAGTATGGCGAGGGCGGCAAGGGCTTTGAGATCGGCGGCACAAAATATGCAGTCTGGTTCGATGAGTTGGGTATGCAGATCGCCGTTGGAGATACGGTTCGGAACGACCCCAAAAACAAAGCATTTCTGTCCTGGGAAGATGTCAGCTGCAGAATCCATCAGCTTCTGCAGCAGGGAGAGTACGCACCAAAGTCTGTCCTGGATGCAGCCCGTGGCAATGCTCTGCATGAACACGCAGAAGCCCTAAGCTATATGGAACGCGATATGGCAGAGGGCGTGGCAGAGATGGTCTTTGCCGATACGTCCATCTTCTCCGGCGGATACCCGGAACTTACAGAACGACTTGCAAAGTTGATTGACCAGCCGGAATTTCTGGCTGACCTGAACGAACGTCTTTTGGGACTGGCAGAAGCCTACGCCGAAGATAAAAGCGTGATGCGGATGCCGTTCTATCGCCCGGACAAAGTATCCGAACAGTTTCAGAAGTTTGCCCTCCCGTTCCAGCCGTATCAGGCAAGAGAGGGCTTTCAGTGGAATGAGCAGGAAGTCTTTATCACGGAAGATGAGATCAATGCTTTCCTTGCAGGCGGCGGGCCGTATTCGGATGGCAGGCTGGCAACGTACAGTTTCTTCCTTACCCATACAGAGAAAGCAGAACGCGCGGCATTTCTGAAAGACCGATACGGTGTGGGCGGCAGCAGTCATGCACTTTCCCGTGCAGATAATTCCCATGCCAGCTATGACGGCAGAGGTCTTGAACTGGCACGGGGCATCTATGGAAAGCCGGATGCGCTGGTAAAGCTGAACTGGAACCAGGCGGCTGAACGAGTTGCAAAGCTCATTGACCAGAGTTTGTATCTGAAGCCTGCGGATTACAGCCGGATGCCGAGTTACGAGCGTGAGCAGATGGCAAATCGGGTAATCGGTTTCTACCATCGTCTGCCCGATGAAGTAGAGCGTCCATTTAAGCGGGAATTGCTGAATGAGGATGCCAGAAAGAAACTGCCCACCATGCTGGCTGACCCGGAACAGGCGGTAGAGCTTCTGGAAAAGATGGATGCAGCACTTCTTTCCGTGCCGCTGGATTCCCCGGAATATGCGGAAAAATCAAAGACGCTTGCTGAACTGCACCAGTATGTTGAGGGAACGTACACGATCTTCCCGGAAAAGAAAAAGGCTGTTGAGATTTCTGTTTCTGAGACAGGACAAATATCGCTTTTCGATATTTGGGCGCAGGAACAGGAATCGAAAGAGCATTCAACCACCGCAGTGGTTGAAGAACCCCAGAAGCAGGCGGCAAAGTACAGCAGAAATGTCGGGGATTATCTCTATCTGGAAGATGACCACCTTTATAAAATCGAACGTGTTACGGATTCTCTGATCTATCTGAAAGATATGGAGCGTCCTGCATGGGCGGCGCGGGTGCTTCGACCGAACCAGTATGATGCAGAACTGGCAAAGAATCCGCTGAATGATTATCTTCTGGCAGGGCAGGAATCTGCATTGAAAGATAGTCGCTGTGTTTACAAAGAATGTCTGTATTCCATGCTGGATGCGGTGCAGCAGAGTGAAATCTATCCGTATCTCCGCGACCGCGATGTGGATGCAGACGAAGCGGAAAAGGAACTTCGGAACAAGATTGACGAGCTGTTAGAGCAGAATGCGAAAACTGCTCCGCTGTATCTGGAAGCAAGCCAGAACTGGGAAAACTTCAAAGACTGGTTGGTAGAAGATATTTTCCAGCGCACCTATCAGGACGTTATTACGGACAGACGGGATGCCGTTGCACTGTATCAGGATAGCAAGGACGCACCGCAGTGGGTGCGCGGCATTATGGTTCCGTATGCAGCGGAAGAAAAGGCCGTTGAGCCGACCTTGCAGCCCCTGCCGCTGGATGCCGTAAACGAATATAACGCGCTGAAAGAGCGTTACCCGGATGCTCTGGTCGGCTATGAGCAGTACGGCAACTTTGAGTTCTACGGCGAGGATGCAAAGCGCATTTCAGAACTTCGTGGCAGCAAGCTGTTAGAAAAGGAAACCGCACTCGGCAAGGTTGAGGTGTCTGGTTTTCCACGTGAACAGTGGGCTTCTCAGGCAATGAAGCTCTGGAAACAGGGGGAGAGCGTCTATCTGTCCGGCCAGCAGGAAGATGGAACCCATGCCCAAACGAAATACTTCCGCAGAGAGGAATATCTGCCAGTCAATACCATCATTGAACTGGACGATAGAGAGTTCCGTGTGGATTCGGTCAACTTTGAGCAGGGGACGGTCAGCTTGCAGGACATGACCCTTGCGAAAGAAGCCCGGTATCCGATTTTCCGAACGGAACCGCTGGAGTACATTCGGCACCTGTATGAACAGGTCGATGTGCCGATGGAAGAAGCGGTGGAAATCACGGTCTTTACGGCTCTGCACAATGCAGGTGTAGCCTACGAGGATTTTTCCCCGGAGCAGATGGATGTGATCTATTCGGTGGCAGAATCGGGTGGCGAGTTGGAAGAACTGCTGAATCCCGACTTCTCGCCGGAACAGATGCAGCTGATCGCGGATGTGCAGACCCGGACAGATGCCATCCATCGTTCGGCAGTGGACGATGTTTTGAATCCTCTTACCAGTAAGCCTATGACCCCGGAAGAGGTCAACCATGCACGGCGGCAGCACAACCTTCCGCTGGACAGTGGAGCCGAAACGGAACAGCCTGTACAGCCCAAACAGGAGCCTATGAACTTCCGCATTACGGACGATGATCTCGGCGCAGGAGGAGCCAAGACAAAATTCAAAGCAAACATCGAAGCCATCCGGCTGCTGCAAACGCTGGATGCAGAACAGCGGCAGGCAACCGCAGAAGAACAGGAAGTTCTCTCCCGGTATGTCGGCTGGGGCGGCATTCCGCAGGCGTTCGACGAGAAGAATGCGGACTGGGCAAAGGAGTATGCGGAACTGAAATCTCTGCTCCCGGCAGATGAGTACAGCGAAGCGCGGGCATCCACGCTGAATGCTTTCTACACTTCGCCTACGGTTATCAAGGCAATGTATGAAGCCCTTTCCAATATGGGACTGAGCAAAGGTAATGTGCTGGAACCGTCCTGTGGTGTCGGCAATTTCATGGGTCTTGTGCCTGAAAGCATGGAAAACATCAAGATGTATGGTGTAGAGCTGGACAGCGTATCAGGACGCATTGCACAGCAGCTTTATCAGAAAAACAAGATTGCCGTGCAGGGCTTTGAAACGATGCAGTTCCCGGACAGCTTCTTTGACTGTGTGGTAGGCAACGTGCCGTTCGGCAATTACAAAGTGCCGGATAAGCGGTATGACCGCCACAACTTCCTCATCCACGATTACTTTATTGCAAAGAGTCTTGACCTTGTTCGTCCGGGCGGCGTGGTGGCGGTAGTCACTTCCAGCGGCACGATGGACAAAAAGGATTCCTCTGTCCGAGAGTATCTTGCCAACCGTGCTGATCTGGTCGGTGCAATTCGCCTGCCGAACAATGCGTTCCAGCGCAATGCCAATACAAGCGTAGTAGCGGACATCCTGTTTTTGCAAAAGCGTGACCGGGCGGCAGTGGAGCGGGCAGAGTGGATAGACCTTGGCACAACGCCGGAGGGATACCCCATCAACCAGTATTTTGCGCAGCATCCTGAAATGGTGCTGGGTGAGATCACGACTGAAAGTACACAGTACGGCAAGCAGGAAACCACGGTCAAGCCCATCGAGGGCGCAGACCTTGCCCAGCAGTTGAAAGCAGCAGTTGAGAACATCCATGCGGAAATCACAGAGCCGGAAATCACGGACGATGAACTTGACCAGAACGCAGAACCGCTCCCGGCAGACCCGAACGTGAAGAATTTCAGTTACACCAACGTGGATGGACAGGTTTATTACCGTGAAAACTCCTACATGAACAAGGTTGACCTGCCTGCGGTCACGGCGGAGCGTGTGCTGGGAATGATCGCTCTGCGGGAAACCACACAGAAATTGCTGGACTGCCAGTTGCACGATGGTACAGATGCCGAAGTGGAACTGCTGCAAGGAAAGCTGAAAGACCAGTATAAGCGGTTCACAGCGCAGTATGGTCTGATCAACAGCACCGCCAACAAACGGGCATTCCGGCAGGATAGCAGCTATTGTCTGCTGGCATCTCTTGAGATTCTGGACGAGGATAAAAACCTCAAGCGGCTGGCAGATATTTTCACGAAACGCACTATTCGCAAGCCGGAACCCGTCACCTCTGTGGATACTCCGAGTGAAGCCCTGGCACTCTCCATTGGAGAAAAAGCAAAGGTCGATGTGCCGTTTATGGCAGAACTTTGCGGAAAGACAGAGCAGGAAGTGACCGAAGAACTGGCAGGTGTTATCTTCCGAAATCCTGTCACACAGGCGTGGGTGACGGCGGACGAATATCTGTCCGGCAACGTCCGGGAAAAGCTGGCAACGGCAGAAACCTTTGCTGCAAACCACCCGGAGTATCAGGTCAATGTCGAGTATCTCAAGCGGGTACAGCCGAAAGATTTGAATGCTTCGGAGATTGAAGTGCGGCTTGGTGCAAACTGGATCAAGGCAGAGTACATTACGGACTTCATGGAGCGGGTGTTCAAAACGCCGAGTTACTATATCGGAAGTTCCATCAAGGCAACCTATTCGGAAATCAGCGGCGCATGGAACATCAGCGGAAAGTCACTTGACCGGAGTAATCCCCGTGTGACGAACACCTATGGCACAATGCGGGTCAACGGCTATCGACTGCTGGAAGATGCGCTGAATCTCCGGGATACCAAAATTTACGATACCATCTATGAGGATGGAAAAGAAAGGAGAGTGCTGAACAAAAAAGAAACCATGCTGGCGCAGCAGGCACAGGAAGCGATTCGGGATGCGTTCAAGCAGTGGATTTTCAAGGATTTAGACCGCAGAGAGGAACTTTGCAAGGTCTACAATGAGCGGTTCAATGCAATTCGTCCCCGTGAATACGATGGCAGTCACATCAAGTTCGTGGGCATGACCCCGGAAATCAGCCTGATGCCGCACCAGAAAAATGCAGTGGCGCATATCCTGTATGGCAATAATACGCTGCTGGCGCATTGTGTGGGTGCTGGCAAGACCTTCCAGATGATCGCTGCCGGCATGGAAAGCCGCCGTCTGGGTCTGGCGCAGAAGAATCTTTATGTTGTGCCGAACCATCTGACGGAACAGTGGGGTGCAGACTTCCTGCGGCTGTATCCGAATGCCAATGTGCTGGTGGCAACGAAAAAGGATTTCGAGCCATCCAACCGAAAGAAGTTCTGTTCCCGGATTGCCACGGGCGATTATGATGCTATCATTATCGGGCATTCGCAGTTTGAGCGGATTCCGCTTTCCCCGGAACGGCAGAAATCCATGATCGAGCGGCAGATTCAGGACATTACCTTTGCGATTGCAGAAGCAAAGGCAGAGGACGATGGCAAGAGTTTCACGGTCAAGCAGATGGAGAAAACAAAGAAAACCTTGCAGGCAAAACTTCAGAAGCTGAACGACCAGAGCCGCAAGGATGATGTAGTCACATTTGAGCAGCTTGGTGTTGACCGCCTGTTTGTAGACGAGAGCCATTTCTATAAAAATATGTTCCTCTACACAAAAATGCGGAATATCGCTGGTATTGCTCAGACCGATGCGCAGAAATCCTCGGATATGTTTGCAAAATGCCAGTATCTCGATGAGATCACGGGCGGCAAGGGCGTGACCTTTGCAACAGGCACACCTGTGTCGAACAGCATGGTGGAGCTGTACACCATTATGCGCTACTTGCAGTATGACACCTTACAGAAACTTCATCTTGGACATTTTGATAGCTGGGCGGCTTCGTTTGGCGAAACCGTAACGGCAATCGAATTGTCCCCAGAGGGAACGGGCTACCGTGCAAAGACGCGGTTCGCCCGGTTTTTCAATCTCCCTGAATTGATTTCACTGTTCAAGGAGTCCGCAGACGTACAGACGGCAGATATGCTGAATCTGCCTGTGCCAGAAGCAGAGTACATCAATGAGGTGCTAAAACCCAGTGAAACGCAGCAGGAAATGGTGAGCAGCTTTGCCGACCGTGCAGAGCGTGTGCGGAACGGAAATGTCGATCCGAGAACCGATAATATGCTCAAAATCACGAACGACGGCAGAAAGCTGGCCTTGGATCAGCGGCTTATCAATGACCTGCTGCCGGATGAGCCGGAAAGTAAGGTCAACCTCTGCGTGGAGAATGCCTATCAGGTATGGGAAGAATCTACGCCAGACAAATCCACCCAGTTGATTTTCTGCGACTTATCGACCCCGAAAGCAGACGGAACATTCAATGTGTACGATGATGTCCGGGAAAAACTGGTGGCAAAGGGAATCCCCCGTGAGGAGATTGCTTTTATCCATGAGGCAAATACCGAAACAAAAAAGGCAGAACTGTTTGCAAAGGTGCGCTCCGGTCAGGTGCGTATCCTGCTTGGTTCGACCCCGAAACTTGGTGCTGGTACAAACATTCAGGACAGACTGATCGCCCTGCATCATCTGGACTGCCCGTGGAAGCCCTCTGATCTGGAACAGCAGGAAGGACGCATTCTTCGTCAGGGAAACCGCAACCAGAAAGTGAAGATTTTCCGTTACGTCACAGAGAATACGTTCGATTCGTATATGTGGCAAATTCTGGAAAATAAACAGAAGTTCATCTCGCAGATCATGACCTCGAAATCTCCTGTTCGTGCCTGCGATGATGTGGACGATACCGCGCTGACCTATGCAGAAATCAAAGCATTGGCAACGGGAAATCCCTACATCAAGGAAAAGATGGATTTGGATATTCAGGTCAGCAAGCTGAAGCTGATGCGGGCCAACCACACCAGCCAGATTTACAGCCTGGAATCGGATATTGCACGGCGGTATCCGGCAGAAATCACGGCAGCGAAAGAGCGCATAGCAGGTCTGAAAGCTGACCTTGCAGTGGCAAAGCCGTTGCTGGAACAGGACAAGGAGAAGTTCTCCATCACGGTGGAGGACAGGGTTTATACCGACCGCAAGGAAGCAGGCTCGGCAATTCTTGCAGCCTGTGCCGCAATGAAGATTGCTAAGACAGAGGGGCAAATCGCAGATTTGGGAGGGTTTGCAATCAGTTCCCGGTTTGATGCGTTCGCCCAGACATTCAAGCTGACCATCAAGCGGCAGAGCAGTTATACGATTGAACTTGGCAGTGATCCGGCTGGCAATATCCAGCGTATTCTCAATGCGCTGGCATCTATCGAAAAGACACTGCCGCAGGTGGAGCGCAGATTGGAAACCTTACAGCAGCAGTTGGCAGAAGCAAAGGAAGAAGTGCAGCGTCCGTTCCCGCAGGAGGCGGAATTAAACAAAAAATCTGCACGGCTTGCAGAATTGAATGCCCTGCTGGATATGGACGAAAAGGGGGATGATGCGGCTCTTGGCATGGATGAGGAAGTAACGGATAGCGAACTTCCTGCGCCGAAACGTGAGATTGAGCGGAGTGCAGACAGCGTAAAACGTCCGTCGATCCTTGCACAGCTTCACGAAAAGCAGGCAGAACGCATGGCAGAGCCGAAACCGCAGAAAAAGAAAAGTCACGATATGGAACTATAACTGAGAATGCCCCGTCAGATCTCCGAAAGGGAATCTGATGGGGCAGATTTTGTAAAGGAGGGCATGAATGGCAGATAAGCGGGCAGACCAGCTCAAAGAAATCACGGAACGGTTGGAGCAGGGCGTAAAGGACATTTTTACTTCGGAAATGTATACGAAGTACCTGCTTACAATGTCGAAATTCCACAATTACAGCTTCAATAATACGCTGCTGATCGCAATGCAGCGTCCAGATGCTACGTTGGTGGCTGGGTACAATGCCTGGAAAAATAAGTTTAACCGCTATGTGAAAAAGGGTGAAAAGGGCATCCAGATCATCGCGCCTGCCCCGGTAAAGGAACGGGAAGAGAGGGAGAAAATCGACAAGGACACCGGGCTTACGGTGCTGAATGAGAGCGGGGAACCGGAAATCGAAGTGGTGGAGAGGGTGATTCCCCGGTTCCGGGTAACAACGGTTTTCGATTATGCCCAGACAGACGGAGAACCGCTGCCTACGCTGGAAGTGAATGAACTGACTGCCCGTGTCAAGGATTATACCCTGCTGAAAGAGGCAATCGAACAGGTATCTCCTGTGCCAATTCGTTTTGGAGAGATCGAGGGCAACGCAAAAGGTTATTACAGCCACATGGACAAAGAAATCTGTGTTCGTGCCGATATGGGTGAGAGCCAGACCATCAAGACGATGATCCATGAGGTTGCTCATGCCATGCTGCATGACAGCGACCAGATGAAACAGCGCGGCGAGGCAAAAGACCAGCTTACCAAAGAAACAGAAGCGGAAAGCATTGCATTTACGGTTTGCTCGGCACTTGGCATTGATACTTCGGACTACTCGTTTCCGTATGTAGCAAGCTGGGCAAGCGGCAAGGAACTGAAAGAATTGAAAGATTCGATGGATACGATTCGATTGACCGCTGCTGATTTTCTTGAAAAACTGGAAACGGCGGTGGCAGAAAGGAGTGTGGCGCGCATGACAGCGATGGAATATGCTGAAAAGCTGATTGCGGACAAGGAACGGGACAAAACCGTTTTTGACAACAGCCAGCGAAATCTCATTGTAAACTTTGCTTACAAGCTGGATGACCGGGCGGTAACGGAAGAACTTGCCAACAATCTGGCGGCTGCGGTTGCGGCTGAAAACGCGGAAGAAATCAATCGCCTGATGTGGGAAGCAGAGGAGAAGATCGAAAGTCTGCCGGATGGCATGATCGGTCTTTCGGAAATGCACGAATATGGGTATCTGAAAGATGATGTTCTGCCGCTGACAAAGGAAGGCGCACGGGAGTGGCATCGGCTGGGCGAACGGATTTACCCGCTGTTTCAGGATGGCACGGCAGGAGATTTCGCCAGTCAGGAAGAGATCGAACAGCATGATGGCATTTTCGGAATCAAGGCTGACGCATGGAGTGCTATTTTGCTGGAAAAGAACGAAGAGTATCTGGAAGATGAGTATTCCCGCCCGGATGCCGCACTGACGGTGATAAGTCGGGAGCAGGCTCTGCGGCTGTTTGATGGGGGCAAGCAGATTTATCTTATCCGTATCAGCCCGTGGCCAGTCCTTGTCACAGGGCGTGAAGAAATCGAACGTGGAAGTGACTATTTCCAGATTGCTAAGGAAGATTTGGAAAAGGACAAGCAGAAAACAATGGAAAACGGCGAGAAAGCACCCGTTGAAAAGCTGGCGGCAGACCTTGACGATTTTGCCTTTGACTTCGATTTCTACCACTATAAAGATAGCGTGGAGGATCGGGAACAGGCAGTTGAAGCACTGAAAGAACAGATTCAGGCTGGGGATATTCAGCCGATCCGGGAATGGCTGCAAGTTGCAGTGGAGGAATCAGAGGGAGATTCCGCAGCAAAGGCGGCGGAGCTGATAACCCGGCTGGATGCGTTGGTCAAGGAGCAGAAGCTGCTTTCCGGCAGTGAAAAGCAGTTTGGCATCTACCAGATCACTGCCCGTGACCCGGAACACGACTATCGCTTTATGAATCTGGACTTTGTAAAACGGCATGGGATGGAAGTGAACCGTGCAGACTATGAGCTGGTCTATACCGAGCCTCTTACGGAAAAAGATACACTTGAAGCCATTTACGAACGCTTCAATATCCAGCGTCCAACGGATTTTACCGGGCATTCGCTTTCCGTCAGTGATGTTGTGGTGCTGAACGATGGCAAGTCGATCAAAGCCTGCTATGTGGACAGCATCGGCTTTGCAGAGTTGCCGGATTTTTTCAAGGAAAGAAAGATGGATTTGAAGAAAGAAACGATTCTGGATGAACAGTTGCAGGAAATTGAAATCTTTGATAAGCCCGGTCTTTTCAGCAACAGCAGACTGCGGGATGAGGATGTGCCGGAGGGGTTGTACTGCTATGACCTGCGTGGGTCGGACTATGATCCGGGACAGCCGATTCTGGTGGAGAAAACGGTGATCGTAAACCATGCGGCATCTGTTCTGATGGCAGAAGAACTTGACCTTGGCGCAGATGGTCGGCTGGAACTGGGCGCGGAAGGTCTGAACTTCACGGGTGGATTGCTGACTGTGCGTGAGTTTATGGAAGAACAAGAGCATAAAAAGGATGGCTTAATACACGGTGACTCCGACCAGATTGCAGTCGAGGGTCATATTGGCACATGGTATGCGATTGATGAAACGGAGGTCGGTGGCGAGAAGTTCTTCCTGCTGGAGCATGAGGAATACGGGGATGAAGCTGCCTGCGTTGCGGTCAATGAGCAGGGAAAACTGGTGGCAGAAGATTTGTGGAACGGCTTTGATGAGGGCTTTCAGGATGCCGTAAAGGAGTATTTTGCAGAAAAGAATCCGACTTCACAAAAAGAAGAACAGGCTGTGCCTGTGGCAGAGGAAAGCCGCACGGATAATTCGGATGTTCCGGTTTATTACGAATCTTTTGCCTATGCAGCAGAGAATGGCGAGGTGGATTTGTACCGCATTTCCAGACAGCTCAATGAAGATTGCAGAAATGCCATTGAAGAAGCGATTGCAGACAATTTCGATGGAATGCACCTTGCAGACGATGCTACGAAATCCGTTGTTGAACAGTTCGGCATGGAGCGTATGGGCTATATTCTGGCGTATACGCTGAATTATAACAATCACGACGGACGGTATTCGCACAGCAATAAGGAATGGGCAGACACCACCTGTAAAGGAGAACGCGGTAACAACATTCGTCCTGACTGGATCGTGCGCAGTCACCCGGCTGTGCTGAACGGATTTGTGGATATGTACCGCAAAGAACTTGAGGCTGAACAGCAGAGGGAGCCGGAAAAGCCTTTTGTGCAGCAGTTCTATGTTGTGACAGATTTGCAGACCAATCCGATGCAAATTGAGAGGTTCGGGGATCTCGATGATGCAATGTCCTGCTATCAGCAGGTTCCGAATTTTCATCTAAAAGCCCTTGGCGTAGAGAAAACGCCTGACCCACTTCCTGGCAGTCTGGACATTGTGCAGTGCAAGAACGGTATCGATACGATCGTGGAGGACTACAAGAAAGTTCCGGGCTGGGATAATCCATACATCCAGAACCATGTGGTCGCACTGGTGGCAGAAGCATTGAAAGTGCAGGATGTGGCGGTAGCCTATGAGATCAACGATGGCTATTTTCACATCCAGACCAGCGAGGACGGCTACGACTATACCTTATATAGTAAGGACTTCACAGTAATGGACGGTGGCATTGTTGAAACAGACGAGTACAGACCCGTGCAGGAAGTGATGGAAGAAGTTCTGGCAGAACACGGACACAGCGTTTCTGAGTGCGGTGTGATTAGCGCTGAATATCTTCAGGAACAGTCCTACCGTGCAGAAACACAGCGGGCAGAAGCGATGAAAGAAAAGCTGGCGGCAGAGAAGCTTGCGCCAGAAGCAAGCATCAGCTTTTATGTGGCAGAGTGTGCAGAGTTCCCAGTGATGGGTGAGTTCCATGACAATCTGACCTTGGAGCAGGCATTGGAAGTCTACGATAAGATTCCGGCAGAGCGGATGAAGGGAATCAAGAGCATTGGCTTTTCCCTTGAGGATGGAAGCATCTATTCGGGAATGTTTGACCTGATGGTAGGTGGAGAAGTGCAGGCAGAAATCGTCAACCATATCCAGCATTACCGGGAAAGTCCGCTGGTGCAGAAAGCAATTTCGGATATGAAAACGCTTTTGGAAAAGCGGCAGGCAAGCAAGGCGTTAGAGGAACGCCCCAGCACCCGGCAGTCTGTTCGTGAAGCGTTGAAGAACCGCAAAAAGGCGCAGGAACAGCAGTCCAATCAGGAACAGGAAAAACCGAAGAAGGCAAAGAAGAAAGGAGAAATGGAACTGTGAGCAAGGTGAAGTTTAATGCAGATGAGATGATGGTTATGGCAATGTTTGAGCAGCCGACACGGACGGAAACCATGAGATATATCGAGGAAGTTGTTCCGTTTGTCGAGGACGATGTTGAAGTTTTTTCGCTGGTAGCATCGACCATGAAAAAGATGCGCTCTATTTCGGACATGGAATTTTCCAGACTTGACCTTAAACCGTATCTTCAGGATGTGGTGGCAAAATGAATATCAATCGGTATGCGGTCTATCAGCTGAAAGAAAGTGCAGAACTTGCTGCGTATCGGTCACGTTCATATCAGTATTTGACGGAACATCATTTTCAGGTGATCGTACAAAATTATCAGCAGGCGTATTTTACCAAGTTGTTTACATCGGACACACCAGAGATGATTCGGAAACGGTTGGAAGAGCATCAACCGAAGAATTTCCGTGGCCGTCCATTTGGTGTCGGTGATGTGATTGTCATAAACCAACAGGGAGAAATCACGGCGTATTTTGTGGATAAGGACTCCCTTGTTGCGGTTGCTGGCTTTATCCGCAGTAGTAGTTCTGGCATTCTGGTTACACTTGACACGAAAAATCTTTTTATAGATGGATGTGCTGGAACGTGGATGGCAACCGAAGAATGCGTAGTAGAAAGCCAGCACTTTTTTCTGATGCAGCATGAAGTCTATAAGGAAAAAGCACCGAACGTGATTGTAGATGCTTCTGGCAAACTGGTTTCCACTGAAATCCGAAAAGGGTTGGATGAGGATGCCAGAAAAAAGATTCTGGATTATCTGCATCCACCGCTGATGGAAAAGCCGATGAACCAGAAGCCGTCACTACACCAGATGGAACATTATCAGAAGTTCTATGAGAACGGGGAATATGTTCGGGCCGTAGAATCAACTACGGAACAGAACTACAATATGATTGATGGCTGTGCCAACAATCTCCCTAAGCCCCGCATAATCAACGGACGGGAATCCGTTCTTGATAAATTGCGAATCAGGCAGATGGCACGGGAAAAGCAAAAGAGTAGCCAAGAGCAGTCGGCTGATATGGAACGGAACAGGAAGTGATCTGTTGTTGCCCGGATGCAGAGGGTTCCCTGCAAACAGGCGTTGGAAGAAATATTTCAGGATCGCTTTGTGGAATTACAAAATGGTTTCTTGAAATACAGGGACGCTTAAAGACTGAAAATAGTGCAAGAGCCACCATAGGCTTACCCAACAAAAGGGTAGCGTATGGTGGCTCTTTTTTGCTTAAAGGGTCTGTTCTGTTCGCTGAGTGTGATCTCGAATGTGGTGCTGCTCCAAGATGTTGTCAACATTGGCACAGGCTGTTCGCAATTCTTTTTGATAATCTTTATAATAGGTATAGGTGTCGTACTGAGCCGCTTTCAAGGCAAGCAACCGTTCTTTTTCAAGCTTCAAATCTTTCATCTTCGGAAGTGAGCCGTCTGGATTTTGTGCTTTCAGAATCTGGACGGCTTTTTCATGCTTCTCAATTTCATCGGCATGATCCTTGCGGAATTTTCCTTTGAAGCAAGCTTTCAAAAATTCATTGTAGGTGGATTTTGTGGAAAGGTACTGACCCAGATAGTGAATCTGCTCGTTTACAGATTTGATTTGTGCTTCAGTGTCCTTTGCCTTTTGCCGTGCATCGTGCATCTGTGAGGTGATGCTATCGTAGGTTGACTGTAAATTTTCTCTGGTGTCAAATCCGTTTTCCTGAATGTAAGCTACGGTCTTTGCCATCTGCTGAAGATTGGAAATTTTAACTTTTTGAGCATAAGCCCTACTTTGCTGAGCCTTGATGCAATTCTGCAAGTCCACAACAAGACGCAAATCAGAGCGAATGAAGAAAATGGCAATCGGGTCTGTATGGTAATCATGCATGGGCTGTCGATGCTTTTCTTCTTGCTCAGCAGCAAGTGCATTGGCTTCAAAAAGATTGAGCAAGTAATCTTTATCAAAATTTGTGCCTAAAGAGCGACCAGAAATGTACTTCTCTCGCTCTGGATGCAGATAGCTATATCTTCCCCGATTTTCTTTCACATGAATCTTATACTTTTCAAATAACTGGCTTTGAAAATCTTCAAACGAAATTGCGGAGGAAGAAATCTCTGAAACGGCATTCCGAACAAACTGCTTACGAGTCTGAAATGTTGTTTCCATTGGATTCATGCCATCAGCAATGATCTGTTCGTTTATATCTTCCAGCTCTTTCTGCCCTCGCTTTTGCAACCAGTATTCAGCTTCAGTGATTTTACGTTGAGCCGGAGAGAGAAGATCGACCTGATACAGATTTTCACGCTGACATAGATTCATAAGTTCTTGCTGTAAATATTTTAGATAATCTTTTGTCAGATGATGCTTATATCCTGCCTTGCAGTCGATAGTGCGCGTGGTGTGTGGCGGTGGCTCTATGTCCAGTTTCCGTAAGCTGTTGATTATGATATGAACATGGATGTTGCCACTGCCGTTATGTCCATCCATGTGAGTACAGACCAACGCTTGATGGCCGGGAAGATGCTCCTTCACAAATTCAAGTCCCAGAGTCTGCGCTTTCTCGCCAGTAAGATTGTGTTCGTCTTTATCGCGCGGATCAAAACTGATGATATAGTGATGGGACTTAACTTCATCGTATCGGTAGTTTTTTCGATACTGGTCATTGAGCATTTCGCATTCGAGATCAAAGGTGTCGGGATTGCAGTTTACTCCATTCATGTGAAATTCGCTGCGGAGCATCATGTTCCCGTTTTCATCAAGAAGTGGTTTCAAGTGTCGTTCATCATGCTGATATTTCAAATAGCAGACTGCTGCACTGTAATCAGCGTTTTTTATTGCGATGTGTTTTAACACGGCCATGATAGGTTCCCCCTAGTTTGATTGCTTCTTGCCGAAGCTGCCATAATGCAGTGAGGTGGCGGTTGATCTCGTCCTGCATTGATTTGGAGTGGAAACCGCCAGAGTGGAAAAATTGGGCAATCTGATTCAGGTTGTTACCGATGGCAGAATACTCGGCAATCAGTTTTTGAAGTTCGGGAAGTTCGGCAGTGATATTGTAGTGGACTTCTATGTGTTCGTCCAGCGCACTCTTCCTGACATAAACAGCAACCGGATAGCCTGCCTGTTCAGCAGAAATGGAAATAGAAGCATACTCTGCATCTGTAAAACGTACCATTACGTTATTTGTTCTTTTTATCTGCTCGCACTTTTTTCTTCTGCCCATAGATAGAAACTCCCTTCAAATTTATTTGCGAAGCAAATCCCGACAAGCCGTAGGCGGTCGGCTGCGACCACTTTAGTGGAAGCCAGATAGCCAAAATCAGAGATTTTGTGCGTACCGAGGGAATGGGGAAGCGGAATCCCCATCAAGATTGCCGGTAACGAAAAATCACGAAAGTGAATTTTGAGTTACTCCAGGCGAATCTTGCCCTACTTACGGTGAAGCCGTTGCCTTACGCATTTTTCGGGTTCTTCTATCTTTAGAATCGGGCAGAGCGTGTTTCGCAAGGTGTTTTTGAAAAAAAAACAAAAAAATTTTTGGAATACCTTGCAAAATGGCCTTTCTCCAATTCTATAAGTGAAAGAGGCTGACAGACCACCCCAAAAACAGAAAGGAATGAGTGAATGACCGAAACAACTGCACGAACCTATCACACCATGGAAAGCCTGCGCCAGATGGCACAGACCGATCTCCGTAATGTGAACCGCAAGGAACTGGTAGACATCAACGAAGTGGAAATTAGAAAAGACTTGTCGCAGCGGGAGCGGATGGTCGATTTCATTTCGCAGATCAAGAACCCTTATTGCTATCTCGACAAGGGCATGGTAGTGAAGATCAGCTTTGCGGGAGAGAACCGATTAGAGGACACACTGAAAAAATGCGCACGGACGCATCGGAGATAAAAAAGAAGAAAGCAGAAGAAAATTTACACTTTAGCACATTAAAGCGTTGACATGGACCGCGAAATATGAGATAATGGCTTTGGGTCAAAACAGAATATGCTAACTAAAGCCGATAATTTCTTGGTTTATTGTCTGAACGACAAATAGATTAGGAGGTTATCGGCTTTTTATGTTTTTTCAGGGAAATGAAAAATACAACTGTGCCACATATCTTCGATTGTCGCGTTCGGATGGCGACCAGCAGGAGAGCAACAGCATAAAAAATCAAAGAGCGTTGCTGAATGATTACATGGGTAAGCACCCGGAACTGCACAAGTTCGACGAGTATGTGGATGATGGTTACAGCGGCACAAATTTTGAACGCCCGGATTTTAAGCGGATGATGCAGGACATTGAGAAAAGGAACGTCAACTGCATCATCGTCAAGGATTTATCTCGCTTCGGCAGAAACTACATTGAAACGGGCCGTTATCTGGAAAGAATCTTTCCATTCATGGGTGTGCGCTTCATCGCCATCAACGATCATTATGACAGTGCAGAGGAAAACGATGATAAGGGCCGTATTCTGATTCCGTTCAACAATCTTATCAATGACACCTACTGCCGGGATATTTCGCTGCGCGTTCGCAGTCACTTGGATGTGAAACGAAAAGAAGGTCAGTTCATTGGCAGTTTCGCAGGGTATGGGTATCGCAAAGATCCCAAAGACAAAAATCATCTGATTATAGATGAATACGCTGCGGGCATTGTGCAGGAAATATTCAAATCAAAATTGAACGGAATGAGTTCACAGCGCATTGCCAGCCACTTGAATGAACTTGGGGTCCTGCCGCCGAACGAGTATAAGAGAGCCAATGGATTTAACTATACCTGCGGTTTTCAGGCTGGGCTGAATCAGAAGTGGACAGTGGTTTCCGTCAATCGTATTTTGAAAAATGAATCCTATACGGGAACATTGATTCAGGGTAAACGCAGGAAAATCAATTATAAAGTAAAAAAGAGCCATGATGTTGGAAGTGAAAACTGGATTCGGGTGGAGGATGCGCATGATGCCATTATCAGCAAAGGCGAGTTCCAGCAAGTACAACAGTTGTTGGAACTGGACACTCGTACCGCACCATCGCAGACAACAGTTTATCCATTATCAGGTTTTCTGCGCTGTGCAGACTGCGGGCAGAATATGATTCGCCGCACGGTGACGAAAAACGGAAAGAAGTATCAATACTATCACTGCTCTACCTATAAGAATGGCGGCGGTTGCACACCGCACATGATAAACAGTGAGAAATTAACGGAAATCGTTCTGGCTGCGATTCGGCATCAAGTGACACTTCTTGTAGAAGCGGAAAAGGTACTCTCCAATGCAGAGTTGGCAAGCGGCGAACAGATTGGCATAAAGATTCTGGACAGCCAGATTACTGCACTGGAAGCTGAACTGGAACGGTACAGTAATTTGAAAATCCGTCTGTATCAGGACTTATGCGATGATGTTGTCAGTCGGGAAGAGTACGGAGAAATGAATACTCGCTTTGCGCAGAAGATAAAAGAGGCACAGGATAAGATTCAGGAAATCCGCGAAAAGAAGCAGGAGACATTAAAGCACGACACACTACTTCCTACTTGGTTGGAAGAATTTAAGCAGTACGAACATATCAAAACGCTCGAACGCAGGGTCGTGGTGGAACTGATCGACCACATAGATGTTCATAGCAAAACAGAGATTGAAATTCATTTCTGCTTCGAGGATGAACTGCACAGTATCACAGAAAAATTTATGGAATATCAAGCACATCATGGAAATGAGGTGGCAGAGGAATGAAATGGGTCAGTTATACAAGGTCGATTTCCAGCAGGATCGGAGAAGAAAATCCATCCAATACGATTGCGGAGCAGAATGAGCGCATTGCGCGGTATCTAAAAAAGCGCGGGTGCAGCGTATCCGAAAAATACAGTGACCGAAAGAGAACAGCAGAAGCCACAGAGGGCTTTGACAAATTGGTACAGGATGGGATGGCGCGGAAATTTGATGCAGTTGTTGTGGATTCTATCTTTCGCTGTGGAAGAACCCTTCCGTTTGCCATTGAAGCACTGCAGAGGACGTTCTATCCGCTTGGTATCCAATTTGCAGTTGTGGAAGATGACTTTTGCAGTGCAGACAAAACTGTCGAAGAAGTTGCAGAGTATTTCAATGGAAAAACCATTGATAAGATTCGTTCGGAATTTATTACCAATCGCCAGAATCACTTTGAAGAAGGTACATTGACTCATCGACAGGCTAAATATGGTTATGCGCTGTCGGAAGATCGCAGAAACCTTGTTCTTAATCCTGAGAGCGCACAGGTTGTAAAGCTGATTTTTCAGATGTATCTGGAAGATATGAAAATCCCGGAAATCGCAAGAGCATTGGATGCACAGGGCGTTCCATCTCCACAAATCCAGATGGCAAAGAAAAAAAGATCAAGAGCAAAAATCAAGTGGCCGGATTCAACCATTCGCTCGATTTTGAAAAATCCACTCTATATCGGAAAGTGTACGCTGACACTGGCAAAGGCAAAGCGAGAATTGGAGGTTCCGGCGATTGTTTCAGAGACGGAATTTCAGAAAGCTCAGAAAAAGTTGAAATCTACGAGGTTGCCTTCGAGGAAAAAGGCACGAAAAAAACCAAACCTGCTCTTCAAAAAAATTTATGACAAAGAAAGTGGAAAAGGTCTGCTGTGCAGAACATCAGAAGATGAAAGCCAGCAAGTCTATTCGTTTGACAAGGGGTATAGATGCTTCTCTGGAAAAGCCCCTTTCATCGAAAGCGAGAAAATCTTCCGAGAGATTCTTTCAGCTTTGGAAAAAGAAAAAATGCAAGCTGCGCATATTGATAGGGTGCTGGACTTGAATCCTGAGAAAGTCAAGCAGTGCATGGATGCTGGACTGTTGCAGTACAGAAAAAGAGCAAATGAGATCGTTGCTCGCTTGATGGCCAAGGACGATGAACGAACAGCGGTTTATCGGGAATACGAGCAGGGATCAATTTCGCTAGAACAGGTAGAGGAGTATGAACATCAGTAT
>ENA-ORIJ01000485-ORIJ01000485.1-human-gut-metagenome-genome-assembly--contig:-NODE-485-length-25080-cov-7.02318_pt1 | contig 25080 bp, 20 predicted proteins | sample MGYA00243030_ERZ508746 | MGnify/ENA primary metagenome ERZ508746 (study PRJEB26277, sample SAMN04329826) | human gut metagenome | biome: human-associated habitat | host: Homo sapiens | place: USA... | reverse complement strand
ACCGTTTTTCTTTCATTTACGTTACGAATGACTTGTGAGAGGACGCTTATACATGCCCAATCAACGCTGTGAATTGCACCACAAAATCTGCGATTTACGTTGTGGAACTCCGGTTATTGGATGAGTGCCTATAAAGAAAGGTGGCGACAAAATGCAGTCGAATTCAAGTGACATAGTTTCAAACGGCTTTCTCATTATCTAAAGTGTTCACCTCCTCAAAATGGAAGTTATCGAAGAGCATCCCCTAATTGCAGCAAGCCACTACGGATACTTTCTCCAGCTCCACCAATAGCCTGCGCTATAATGATTGCAGCAACTATGATCGCTACTGCAACAATAATCTTTCCAATCAAATGTTGATATTCTTTCATTTCAATTACCTCCATCTACAAATCTCGATTGCCAAAATCATTAATACCATAATTCTACCATAATCATACTTACAATTCTATTTTATTCTGTTAAAATTCATTTATTTCAAGGATGCAGATTGAGTTTTGGTATTATCCTGTAGGTACTCATCCCATAACTGCGATTTACGTATTGGAAGTTATCTGTTCTTAAAATTACAAAAATCACCTTTGGTCAGTTCATAATCAACCGTTGACTGTAACTCTCCCAGCTGGTTTTTCCATGAATCACAATGAATTGCAATTCTTTTAAAGCCCAATTTCTCATATACATGCTGTGCTCTGGTATTATTCAGATTTGTATCCAAAAAGATAAGTTGTGCACCCATATGAAATAGTTCTTCAATCAACATACTTAACACAATCTTTCCAAGTCCTTTTTCCTGATAATCAAACTCACATATCTTTATTCCAATCTCATATTTTGCATTTTCATACACGTAAAAACTCATTTCTCCGATTAACGTATTTTTATATACTATCATTAATCGCCTTCTGGTCTCATCACTATCATTCACAATTTGTTTTTCTATTTCGGTTGCAGTTGTCCCAAGTCCATTAGGAAATCCTGCATGTGCCATTACTTTTCCGTCATTCCACCATTTTGCTAATTGCTCACAGTCCTTTTTCTCTGCATTTCTAATACATAGCTGATCATATTTTATGTTCATAAAAAATCCTCACTTTCAGCTCGGTCAATTCCGCTTTGTTAAATTTAATCATACCTGCAATCCTATTTGGCTCTGTAAAAAATCATTTAAAGAATTTGTAATTGATTTATTTCGAGGATGCAGATTGAGTTTTGATGTTACCCTGTAGGTACTCATCCCATAACGTAAAGTGCAGATTCTGTGGTGCGATTCACAGCGTAAATTGTCAAACCTCCAGTTTCCGATAAACCGTAACATACATGGTAATAAAGCAGGCCAGTCCCCCTATCAGGTTTGAAATCGGTTCTGCAAGAAATACTCCTGTGACGCCGATTTCTGGGATCATTGGCAGTAAAAACGTAAGCGGCACAACAATGATGACCTTCCTTAACATGGAAAAGAAGATTGCCTGCTTTGATTTTCCAAGTGCCTGAAATGTCGTCTGCCCGGTGAATTGAAATGCCATGAAGAAAAATCCGAAGAAATAGATATGCATGGATTTTACCGTAAGTGGCAGCAACTCTGCATCTTTATTAAAAATTATCACAAACTGGTTCGGAAATAACATCGTCATTCCCCACGCAAATAATGTATAAACCAGAAGAATGACCGCCGTATAGCGAATTGTCTGTTTCACTCTCCCATATTCTTTCGCACCATAATTAAAACTCATGACCGGCTGTGCCCCATTTCCAACACCGGAAACCGGCATATGGATCACTTCACGCACAGAATTGATGATGGTCATCGCTGCGATATACATATCTCCACCGTACATCGCCAGATTGATATTGCATACCATCTGCACGAGGCTGTTCGTCACCGACATAGTAAAACCGGATAAACCGAGCACAAGAATCTTTTTGACACGGTCTGTTTTTAATTTCAAATAATTTTTATCTAACCGGATCGTCGCCTTTTTCCCGGTAAGGAACCGGAGTGTCCAGCAGGCAGCTGCAAACTGCGAGATCACCGTTGCCAGCGCTGCTCCCTGTACACCCATTTTCATTTTAAAAATAAAAATGGGATCCAAAACCAAGTTGCAGACTGCACCAATTGATACCGTCATCATTCCGATATTTGCAAAGCCCTGCGCATTGATAAATGCATTCATACCAAGGCTTAACATCACAAAAAGTGTTCCGCATAAGTAGATTGTGAGATAAGAATCCGCATATCCGTAAATATTTTTGCTTGCACCAAGCAGGTATAGCATCGGCCTTTTTACCAGAAACATCACCACACTGAACACTACTCCAATGACCACTAACAGGTTGAATGAATTGCCTAAAATATACTTTGCTTCCTCTTCATTTCCTTTTCCCCTCTCTATAGAAAAAAGAGGAGCACCGCCCATTCCTACCAGATTGGCAAAAGCAATTGCCAGCGTGCAGATTGGGAATGCCACTCCAAGTCCGGTCAAAGCCTCCGTCGCATGATCCGGGATACGTCCTATAAATACCCGGTCAATAATGTTATATAAAATATTGACAAACTGTGCCAGCGTCATCGGAAGCGCGATCCGTGCCATATGGGATAAAATACTTCCCTTCGAAAAATCATTTTGTACTGCCATTTTTATAACTTCTCTTTAAATTTTTTTACTGCTGCCACTGCAACACCAATATCGATCACTTTGTTTTCTGCTCTGCTTTCATGAGTTTCTTCCCTGTCGCGCAGATATCATTTAACACACAGCGGTCACAATGCGGATTTGTCCGTGCTGTACAGACATCCCTGCCATGCTCCACCAATCTGTGACAGAAATCATTCCCCTCTTCCGGTGGAATGATCTTCCACAGTTCCATCTCTACTTTTTTCGGTTCCTTGATATCTTTTACCAGTCCCATGCGGTTCACCAGACGGATACAGTGTGTGTCTGTGACGATCGCCGGTTTTCCGAACACATCCCCCATGATCAGATTCGCACTTTTGCGTCCGACACCCGGAAGTTTCAACAGTGCATCAAAATCATCCGGCACTTTTCCACCGTACTGCTCTTTCAAAACTTTCATGCATGCACTGATATCTTTTGCCTTGCTTTTTCCAAGTCCGCATGGACGCACGATCTCCTCGATCTCAGAGACACCGGCTGCCGCTAACGCATCGACATCCGGGAACTTCTCATATAACTTTTCCACGATCACATTGACTCTCGCATCCGTACACTGCGCAGCCAGACGGACACTCACTAAAAGTTTCCATGCCTCATCATAATCAAGCGTACATCCTGCGTCCGGATATGCTTCTTTCAAACGTCTGATAATCTCAAGTGCCAATTGTTTTTTCGTCATATCTGTTTCCTCGATTTTCTGCCTTCCAAATCTACTGTTTTTTCTTGTATTGCAAAGTCTGATCCTGTTTAGACTGTTTTCTCCTGCATCTCATCCAGTTCTGTCTCCGTCTCCACCAGACGGTCTAAAATGCTCTCCTGATTGCTCTGCTCCGCCGCAATCGCCTGCTCCAATTCTGTCAATTTCTCATAGTCCGTGGCGAGTGCCGTGTCCATCTGCTGCATTTGCAGCTCTGCGAGCCGTTCCTCACTCTCACCGAGCATTTTTTCATACTTGACAAGCTGCTGCTTTAATCTGGAAATAATCTTGCTCGGATTATAATACGTCTTTTTATCAAACACATCGGATAACGTTGGCGGATTACTCTGACTTCCGACTTGTGATATATTTCTGTTATCTGCTGCTTCGCCAGCTACGTTTCTGGATTTTCCACTGTTTCCTGCGGCATTTGTTTTGTTTCCACCAATCAGTCCCTGTGCTTCTTTCTGCTTCTGCTCCAGATATTCCTCATAAGTGCACAGATAATACTGTACTTTATCTGCCTGAAAATCAAGGATTCCCGTTGCGATTTCCTTAATAAAATACCGGTCATGCGAGACAAATAAAACTGTTCCCGTATAACTTTTTAACATCTGCTCCAATGCTTCTTTTCCAACGATATCCATATGGTTTGTCGGCTCGTCCAGAATCAGAAGATTCGGTCTGTGCTTAAACATTTTACATAGAGCAAGACGCACCTTCTCTCCACCGGATAACTGTCCCAATTCTTTGTATACATCATCCCCGGAAAAAAGAAAACTTCCCAGCGCACTGCGCACTTCTACTTCTTTTAAGGTCGGATATTCTTCCCAGAAATCTTCCATGATCGTCATTTTCGGATTCTGACTCTCGGCAACCGCCGCCTGCTGGTCAAAATATCCCCACTCCACGCCTGTCCCGAATGAAAACTGACCGCCGAGCTTCGGCAGCTCCCCAACTAACGTTTTTAAAAGTGTCGACTTTCCTTTTCCGTTTTCACCGATCACCGCGATCCGCTCCATGCGGTGCAGCTCAAAAGATACTTTGCTCAAAACGGAATCATAACCGATCTGTAAGCCCCGGACGGACAACACATCATGATAGCTGGCCGTCTGCGGCAGAAACTGTCCCTGAAACGCTTTTGTATCGAACTTGCGCGGCTTTTCGATCAAAATCATATGCTCGATCACTTTTCGTTTGGAACGTGTCGCCGCAACCTTTGTCGGTGTATTCTTCCACTTTTCGATCCAGTCTGTGAGACGCTTGATCTCCGCCTGCTGTGCCTCGTAATCTTTTTCCTGCTTTGCTAATGCTTCCTCTTTCTGCCTCAAAAATGCTGTATAATTGCCCGGATAACGCCTGATCCTGTGATATTCGATCTCGTAAGTCACGTCAATCACGCGGTCTAAAAACATCCGGTCATGCGACACGATCACAACCGCTTTCGGATAATTTTTCAGATAACCTTCCAGCCACTCGATCGTTGGCATGTCCAGATGGTTGGTCGGCTCATCCAAAAGCATGATATCCGGCTGGCTCAAAAGCAGTTTTACGAACGCCACTTTTGTCTGCTGACCACCTGAAAAAGTTCCAATCGGTCTTTGCAGATCTTTTAACGCAAACCCGAACCGTTGGAACATTGTCTCCATATCCTGTCTGTAGGTGTATCCCCGCAGTGCCTCCATCTTCGCCTGCAATGTGGCATATTCCTTTAATAAATGCTCAGAAGTATCCGTTTTCATTTGCTCTGTCAGTTCCTGCATTCGTTTTTCGCAGGAAAAAACAGGCGCAAACACTTTTAAGATTTCCTCTTCTACCGTGATACTGCTGTCCTCAAAACTGATCTGTCTCAGATAGCCGATCCGCTGTTTTCCTGCCATGACAATGCCGCATTCCTCGTCACTGTCCGGATTTGCCATCTCCACTTCACCGGAGATCAGCTTTAAAAGCGTTGTTTTTCCACAGCCATTTCTTCCGATGATTGCTATTTTTTCATGATCATGTATCTCAAAATTTACATCTTCTAATATGGTATCTGCCGCATACTTTACAATTGCATGCCGTATCTGATATCTCATTTCTATTCTTCCTTTTTAAACTTTGCAAGAAACGCATGCCACTTTTCTTTTATTTTTTCCACCCAGGCATGCCATTTTTCTTTTACACCGTCAAGCCACGCCTGTCTTTTTTCCCTGCGCTCCTGCTTTCTGGCTTCCTTTTCTGCCTTTTTACTTTGCAGCTTTTCTTCTTTTTCCCTTGCAGCCTCTTCTCTTTCCAGAGTGCGCAGCTGGATCTTCTGATTCTTTTTCTCCTCTTTTGCGCGGAGCTTCTGATTTTTCTTCACCTGTTTTTTTGCAATCTTTTCCACTTCTGAAATATAATCTTTTGCATTTTTCACACGCTTTTTGTCCTGCTTATACGGATCGTAGAAGAAAAATGCCGCTGTTCCAATGATCAGGACAACCACGATTCCCATTGCAAAATATGGCAGGAAAAGGTCATATTCCGGATATTTCAGCTCGTAGCAGACAAAAATAACCATCATCACCGGAAAAACCATCAGATAGAGCAGTTTACATAATATATTCACCAGTTTATTTCTCCATTTGTCCTGTGCGAGCAGTGCCCCCTCTACGCCGGTGCATGCGATCATAAACAGACAAATCTGTGACTCAAAACCATGAAGCACACCACAGATCCCAATCATAACAACAGACAGCAGGAACAGGGAAAATGCACATCCCTGATAATATGCGTTTTTGTATTCCCGCATACCTTTCAGTTTATCCTCTGTAATGCCGTTCATCTCGTAAATCTGAGTATTGATCTTCTCCTGAAACTCCTGATTAAACTTCCTGCTCTCTCTTGTCCTGTCCAGATTCTCATTGATGTCGCTGTTTAAACCATCAATAACTCTCTGTTCTTCGATCATCTGCTCTAAAACAGCATCTTCCGCTTCCCGCTGCCTTTTGATCTGTTCCTTGATCCACTGGGATTTCTGAATGCGCAGACTCTCCTTGAGATTCGCTTTTTCTTCCGTTGCCGGTAACTGTGTATTTGAAACTTCCGTGTTGATATCTTTTTCCATATTGATCCCTGCTTCTTTTGTATCTTACTGTTGATTTTTACGGTCTGTACAATGTGTGTGAGCCTTCTCCGAATAGTTACATTTTACCCACATGCAGGCTAATCCGCAAGTGGATTTTCGACAGATCCGGATGCAAGGCTCTGATTGTTTTTTATCAAAAAACCAAGTCCATGATCACCTCATGACGGAACACCTCTGCTTCATTGCTCCCGTCATATGCAACCAGATAATACTTTCTGTCTTTATCGTATTTCTTATTTTTAAAAGTAAAGCGCATGCGGAATAACCGCTTCTGAACATCCTCATCACGCTTGTCTGCAACATAGATGTTTTCATTAGAGATTTTTTCATTATTATCTGAAATAAAATACAGCCTGTATGTTGTACTCTTCACAACATCACTAACCGGATCTGACTGAATAAAATCAAGACTCGTAATAAGATTGGTAATCTTCTGTACCAGACTTACAAGCATAATCTGTGCAGGTCTTGTTTCAACTGCACCCTTATCCATCTTAATATCCAGTACCGGTACAAGCATCTCCTGCGGCGATGAACCTCCATGCACATAGTTTAATCCAGCATTTCCCGATGTGGAAAAAACATTCGTACTGCAGGAATAAGAAATAATCTTATTGTCATCGTTTCCAAGCATATATCCCAGACCGATATTACATACGCCCTGCTCTGTGATTGGCTCTTTCGACACAATATATCTTCTTTTCACAAGTCTGTCTGAATCACTCATGCCGCCGATTTTGTCACTTGCCGTTACTTTATCTCTTTTATAAATAAAACCATGATCTGCGGTCACAATAAAACGATATGTATTTCCACTGGTAGAGATCTTCTGAATCAATTTTACAATCTCATCGACTGCTTTCTCACAGGCTTCAAATACAGCATCTTCCTCATGCTCTCCGGTATTATCAATCTGGTCATGATATACATAGACCACCGACTGTCCGGTAAACACATCTCTAAGCTCCTGCCCTTTCAGATTTTTAACATCATCAAACTGTACACATTTGCTTTCCGGCTCATAAGACTGCAATACTGCCTGTCTGACAGCCAGATCAGTCGCATACTTACCATCTACAACCTCTCTGAAATCATCCGTCAATTCCAGTGTTTTATGTGGCAGCAATGCCTCCATTCCAAGTCTTGTATAAGAAGGCAAGACACTGAGCATTACCTGCAGCTTGGCACTACACTTTGGATTATCCATCATCTTGGTATATAATTGCCTGCCAACCTCATACCGCATTGCATCAGAAATAATAACTACTGTTTTAACATTTACACTCTTAACAAATTTACTGAAAAAGTTGCGCTGTAACGGAATACATGTCAGTGCATTCTCCTCAAGAAGTCCCTCATTCCACTTAGGCAACAATTCTCCCAGATATTCATTCGTATAAATATTCTCTACCAGATCACGTAAATCTTCAAATTCCGTAGTATTCTCCAATTTATCATAGTTCAAATAGAACACTCTGTAATGATTGTCAATCAGACAATCACCGGATATATAGGAATCTATGATTTTCTTGAATCCGTTTGGTGCTTCATACTGCGCATTATTTACAATCCAGTATGCACTATCCAGCATTTCATAAATAAAAGCGTACTTGCTGCCAAAGTGCATTTTTGCACGAATCCCACAAAGTTCAAAAATACTATGTCCACCAATTTCCGCAAGACAATCTTCTGCTCTTAATCTGCTGACAATCCAACGAATCATAAGTACATCTATGCAAGCAAAAGAATCACAATCAACGAATGCTTCCACTTCATACTTGCTCAATTCTTCTGATGCATTCAGACATTCTGCGACGTATTGCGACAACTTGTCATACTTTTCACGGTATAAAATATTGTTCATCAGATTATCCAGAAATGCAATGATATTACCTGACTTATAGGAAATAAATTTCTTCCAGCTTTTCGGCATCTCTGCATCAATGTATCTATCTGCATAGGTTACAAACATCGTAATAACCAGTTTTTCCAAGTTTGGTACATCCATAGAAAAGCCAAATTGCTGCTCACAAAGTTTCCAAAACTCCTTCTCTATATCATACTTTGCAAATTCTTCAAGGTACTTATTATCTGTAAGGTTATCCTCCGTGATCAGCACACGAATCACTTCATCAAATGAATTGGTTCTCGTTCTGCATACTGCACTCATAATTCCGGTGAGGATATTTTCTTCATTAAAGTTTTCAATCTCCAGATCATAAAAACGCTGCAACCGCTCTTTATTTCCAAAGAACTTGATATGTTTTTCAATGATCGGCTTATATTTTTCCTCAATTCCCAGATCCACTGACAATAATGATGCTCTGTCCGCATAAAATCGTTTGGAATAAAGCATCGTATCCTCCAGATGATTTTCTGTTACTGGCGGCTTTGGAAAAGGCGCATAAATCAGATAATTGGTTGACGCATCCTCTTTTTCAAGGAAATACTTCGTATAAAACTGATTATCCTTTGTCAGCTTGTATACCTTGGCATTTGTAAGCTCTACGCCGTCAATATCCTCTGCAAAATCGCCTTTATCGTCATACCAGAATACCAACTTACGATGTTCCCCGGTAAATTCTGTATTTAGTTTATCTACAATCTGTTTTAAGTTCAACTCTGCCATTTAATCTCCTCTGCCACTACTTCCCAATGTCCGTTTTGGCTCGTGCCAACACGCTTTATAATACCTTTTCTCTTCAACTTATTAAGATAATATTTTGCCCGATCAATTTTCCAATCTAATTTTGCAGCCATTTCTTTCTGTGTAATATGAGGATCTTCTACAATCGACATCAACACCGCCTTGTCATCCTCACTCAACTCAGCTTGGGTAGTACCTTGGGTAGCTTGGGTAGTGCCTTGGGTAGCTTGGGTAGTCACACCATTGACTCCAATCTCACTTTCTACCTTTCGATACATATTTACACGGAAATCTCCATCAAAATCGACAAGCTCCGGCTTCGGCAGTCCATACTCCTTACAGGCTTCAAATAATCTCGGTATTCCGGTTCCCCATTTTTCAATAATTTTCATGTATGCAAATGCACTTGCGATTGCAGGATTTCTCGGTCTTGAATATCCTTCCATCATTTTTGCAATCGTAACATTATTCAGAAGCATTCCCGGAGAAGTAATCTCTAATCTATCATCAAATAATGCCACCTGTATATTTCCCGGCTCAAGGTAGCTACGGTGAGCCACGGCATTTGCAATCAGCTCACGGATACTGTCCGTAGGTAGTTCATACACATCCTGTCTGTACATACCCTTTATTGTCATTCCCATATTGATTTTTTCAAGGACATACTGATATGCAGCTTCCATCTGTTCTTGAATGGAGCCTTCAAATTCCCTACGGTCAACAAAATGTGCACGATTCGTTCCTTTGAATACGCCACACTGAATAACAGGCTGCTGAAACATTCGTCCGGTCAGAAGTGCATACGCATTGGTCGGATATACTTCTCCTCCTTCTTCTTTCAGAATACCCCATGAAATCAGCACATTCTTGGTAACATCTTTAATCTTTGCTTTCTCGCTGTCCTGCCATGTATTTTTTATGGCAGTTTCTTTCATGCTTTTGCAAAGTCTCTCAATCTCATCGTCTGTTATTTTCATATTCTGACATATTTCGCTGTCATAATACCTGTTCTTGCCTTCCAGCATCAACTCTCTTAGCATGTAATCTTCTACATGTCTGGTTGTGCCTGCTACACGCACATAAGTACCCTCAAACATGCCCTGTGATTTGATATAATACGGACGTTCCGCACCCGGAAATACCTCGACCACAATCACAGTCTTATCCTTGACCGTCTGCATTGCTACATCCGGTCTGATTGCAGGCTCACAGGAATCAGAAATAGCATTGGTAATGGCATCCATGGTTTTATAGATATTATCTACATCCATTCCAACTATATCTAATGTTTTATCATCTATTCCGAAAACAATCTTTCCACCTCTGCCATTGGCAAAAGCTACCACTGTTTTCATGTATTTTTCGCTTTTCTCTGGTACAGTAACCTTGTACTCAACATTCTTTGATTCGCCGGAAAACAGCGTATCTTCTGCCATAATACTCCCTCCATGTATATATATTATTCACCTAATGATATACATTTTTATATATACCATTTTCTTATTGGCTTATATTTCCTACAAAATTTTTTATAATACTTATTCATTATGTCATACAAATTGTGAAGTTTTTCTGGCTCATCAAATGGCAATAAATTTTCCAATCTTTCAATTTCAATTCTTAGTTCACATAAATATTCTTTCAATAATTCATTGGAAATTTCATTCATGTATTTTTCTCTAGAAATCACATCCACAGTTCTTGCCATAAAATAAGAAATTACCTTATTCATGTAAAAAAAATTTTCCTCTTCTATATCATCAAAACTAATATAATGAGCATGCCATTGACCTTTTACAAATTGTTCACAAAATTCTGTGCTATTTGAATTATCTTTTGATTGGCTTCTCTTTTCTGCAATATATTCAATCCAAAATAGAGCAGGTAATCCTACTTCTTTGTTTTCCATAGATTCTGCTTCTGCATATATTCTTGGATATTGTGCCCAATCTGTAATATGTCCCATTTCATGATATAGAGTATTCACTATCATCTTAAAATTTGAATTATTCTCCAGCTTTTCAACCGAGAGGCAAGGTAACATATCATATAACCTCGATGTAACCATTATTTTTGTTCCATTTTCATATGTTGTTCCATCTTTCTTCAAATCAAACTCCGATATGTCCCTCAGCTCAATTTCTTGCAAATTAACCAAATTCAGCTCTTGTCCATATTTATTTAAGGTATATTCAACAACTTCCTCTAAGAAATTCTCTAATTCCTTATTGTATTGACAAATTATTTTCACTGTATCACCTTTCAAATTTAAACGCTTTATTTTTCCTTACGCTTTGTTGCAAGTGATACTTCTCGGCTGTTCTTGCTGTTATCAATCGTATCCTGCAGACGTCCAATCTCAGATTTATATACACGCTGCATTCGATACAGATAGTCTACACGAACATTAGCAATTGTATCCGCATTGTAATGGTATAGATATACAAGTACCTTAAAACAATATGTATTAGCTTGTAACTCCCTTATTTCCAATGATCTCCAATTCTAACAATAATAATCTTATGATTGTCAATTTCTTTTCTCCCCCAACAAAAATAAATTCTTTGGTCAGTATTCTTTTTGTACAATTTAGTATGTGGGTTACACGTCAAAATGTATTCTTTTTCCATCCATTTTATTTTTTTATTATATTCCGTTTCTTCCTTCGAACCTTTGCCAGAACATATAATGTCCCATTCCACATTTAAATCTGCTAATACTGATTTTTCATTTCCCTCATAATATTGATATAACCTTCCCGCCACATCATTTAAAGCTCTTAAATGTCTCGTTAGTTCTTCACGTATATCTTTTATTTTTCCAAGTTTATTTATACTTTTAAAAGCATCATCATGAAATATCAATCTATTAAAACATTCACCTGCTAATTTTTCATACTCTTCATATGTATTTGTTTGCAAAATATAATATCTTTTTGTCTTTATTATATCATTCACTACTATTTTTTTATTCTCTTCTTTATCATCAATAGAAAAAACAGATATGCTCTCATACTTTGGTTCTATATCTTTCTTTGATATTACCGCATATCCTTTTTGATCAAACTCCGTTAATTCTTTGTATGAATTTTCACAGGCTTTTGTTTTTGATATCGTTTCCATTAATAAATCTGTAATGTCATTTTGTTTTTCTCCTAATAAATAATCTGTCGCAGAAATATCAAATTTATCTTTCTTCTCCCAGAATTCCATTGGAACAAATATTTTTTCTTGATTTTGCAAATATTCAACCATTTTTTCTAAGTTCACTGCCTCTTCACTTGTTATTTGACAGTAGTTTCCTGATGGTCGTAAATAAAAATTTAATTTCGACATCTCCTCATCTCCAACAATTCCCGTAAATCCTGCCTCTTTTGGTCAAAAAAACCAATCGGCCACTCATCTAATTCTCCATTATCCTGTACCATTATTTTTTTACACATACTACAATCATTCTTTTTTTCAAAAAACAATACTTGCAATTCGTTGCATTTTTTTTCTTTTGCAGCCTGTATTCTCGCTCCATCTATAATATGTTCACTATGTGTTTCAACAATAATCTGTACTCCATTTAAAGCAACTAATGTTAAAAATTTACCTAATTGAGACTGACTATAAGGATGTAAGTGAGCCTCCGGATTTTCTATGATTAAAACTGAATTATTCATTGTCGATGCAACCAGTGCCTGAACAACAATCGGGATTACATAAGAAATTCCAAAACCTGTAGCTGTTGGTTCATAAAATTCTCCTTCATTTTTGTATTTCAAAGCTGCTATATTCTTCTCAATATCGACGCTATATTGTATTTCAGTTTCTGGAATAATAACATTTAGCCATTCCTCACAATTTGCAGAAAACCTTTCTAACTCGGATATCTTTAAATCAGCCGGTAATTTTATATTTTTTAATTTTTGCTCTCTATCCATTTTGCAAATCAAATATGCCGTATTCTCTCCCTGATACCCCACAGAATATGACAAAGGCTCTTTAATCGCAGAAACAATTCTCGGTCCTGTTCTTTCTGCGTTCAAGAAAAATAAATTAATTTTTTTTAAACTACTCTTTTCTAAACTCTGCTGCAGTATTTCATTATAATTTAGTATATCAAAATACATTTCATCATCTTCTGCCAACCCTAATTCTATAACGTTCTGAGTCCCACCTATCTGATAACAAATTTCAACCTCCCGTTGTCCTCCCTGTTCAGAAACAATATTAACGGGTATTCCTAAATTGATTCCCATAACATTATTAGTATTTACCTTCTTTTTTTCATACTCTTTCCAACTTTTATGTCCTAAGAGAATTGCTTGTATTAAACTTGATTTTCCAGCTGCATTACTTCCTGTTAAAATATTAAATGATAAAAATTCCAGTTCCAAGTTTTTATGACATTTAAAGTTCTTGGCACTTATTTGTTCTATTTTAAGCATGTCTCTAATACCTCCTTTGAAATTTCAAAGTTTTTGTACACATTCCTTTTGTCTCCTGTGCCTGCTGTTAGCGAATTAAAGTACATATGATCTTCTGTCAATTTAGAAGCCAATTCCTTTAAAATTTTTTTCTGATATTTTTTTAAATCTATATTATCAAATTTAGAGTGTATGATCAGGATAGAAAATGAAGAAAATAACGATTTATTAATATAATCAACTTTCCTGATAACCTCATTATTATTCCATCCAATTTTAGAGAATGCATATTCCCCAAAAAGTAAATAACAACGTCTCATTGCCTCATCAAACTTTTTATATAATACATCTAACTTCTCAGGACTATACTTATTTAAGGTTTCTATTTGAACATCCAGCATTGTGGAAATATTCTTATAATCATAATATACATATTCCTTATCATAATTATATGCCATATAAAATGCATAAAATCTTAAAACTAATTCCTGTGCATCCATCCGTTCATCTTTAATTTTCCCCCTTGTAGCCATTAAATAATTCTCATTTTTTGTACTCTTTATCAAGAACTCCCTAGTTTCCTGCTTGCAAATTGCATTTCTCATTTCCTGTGGATTCAAATTGACACCACCAGTATTAACTCTCCTAAAGATATCATAAATAACTTTTTTAGGAGAACGGGCATCCAAAATATTTACTGCAATCTGTGTTCTGTAAATTCTCTGCACATATTTTATATCTAACTCTTTAAATCCTTTTTTATTATATTCCTTTCCCAAATATTCTAATCCGGACAACTTAAATTTTCCACTAACAAATTCTCTGATTGTTGCAAGACGCTGCTGACCATCAATCACCTGATATTCACCATCTTCATTTTCATAAAAGTAAAATGCCGGAATAGGAATTCTTAACATCAATGATTCTATAAGTAATGATTTTCTTCTATTATCTTTCCATACTCGATTTCTTTGATATCCCGGATTCAACTCAATCAATCCTTCTTCCATTAATTCAAGCATGTATTTTACTGACAACATTTGCTGATCCACTCGAATTTTTTCTGGATTAAACGGTTGTTCTTCTTCCTCATATTCACTTTCCTGATCTAGAGACTGATAATCATTTTCTTCCTCATACTCTAATCCTAAATTTTCAACACGCATCTTTTCTATTTTCTGTTCAAAATCATCTGATGTATTCAATAATTCCATTTATGCAAACCTCCTGTCAAATCATTTTAATCTCATAGCTTCAAAACGTTAAAACACATCTAGCGTTTTGAATGAACTATTGTTTTGCCATAATATTCTTAGAATCAGCCAATATCTCATAAAACTTACCATCCGATGCTGTCTGAACTTTACGGTAATTAACCTTGACACCATCATCCAGATCAAGCTCTATTCTTGCCAGTGCCAGATGTCCAATTTTCTCATCATATTCCCGACACTCTTTTAACTGCTTCTGCAATTTTTCCTTACGCTTTGTCGCAAGTGATACTTCTCTGCTATTCTTACTATTATCAATCATATCCTGCATACGCCCAACCTCTGATTCATAAACACGCTGCATACGATACAGATAATCTACACGAACATTACCGATTGTGTCCGCATTGTAACGGTGCAGATATATTAAAGCCTTAAATCCATTCTGCTTGCCGCTGTCAAAAAGCCAATAAATAGGACGCTTGCCAGAACCAGTGACAGAATACGTATTACAATGGTCTTTGAAGAAATCATTCAGGAAATAGTTACGAACAATATCTCTGCTTGTATCTCCTTTATTTCCAAGAGCCTTTGCAATAAAATCAAGATTGGTTTCCAGTGACTTTGCTCCAAATACGATCTTTACCCATGTACAGAAGCGAGACACAATATCATCTTCTAGGTATTCCTCATCTGTGATTGGAATAATATTGTCTTTGTCCGGAATGAATGTCGTGTACCTGGTCTCATCCCATTCACCGCCTGCATAGATCAAGCCCTCTTCATCCAAAGAATATCTCCCGAACATACATCCAACTGCATAGGAAATAAGGCTCTTGATTTCTCTCTGCAAATCCGCTTTACGGACTGTAACATCTTTATCTTCTACCGAAGGTGTCAATTCATCCTGCAAGCCGTAAATATCAATGAAGATGCGATTTAATTCTTCTTCATTTGCTTTAAGCTGGTTGAAACGCTCATTACATTCATTCTCCCAGCAGATATAACATTCTGCTAATTCAATATCATTTGTATCATCAAACAATGTAGAATTTCGAAGTACTACTGAAAGCAATGGGTGACATTTGAAATCCCATGAGGTTTCATATGATTTCCACTCCTTTTCAGAAAGACTTATACACTCTTCAACCTTAATAACAACATTTATTCTACTACCATCTATAAGTGGCATATTAGCAATATGTCCTACTTTATATTCAAAGGATGGAGATAAAACTTTCAAAAATACATTGCTTACTTTTGAATTTAAAAAACCAATTCCGAATAGTAAACTTTCGTGATCTTTTCCAAAAAAACTAGCACCTTTCGAATCAAACAGTGCCCCACTTTTTGAATATCTTACCATTATCATTCCTGAACAAATTGCTGTCCATGTTCCCGATTCCCTAAACGAAAATTCGTTATTGTAATTATGTGAACGTATTCTTCCTGTCCTTTCGTCCTTACAATTTTTTATAGCTTGTCCTTTGTTTTGCCAATTAACAACTAATTCATTATTACCATACCATTTTCTAGGAGTTCCTCCTTTGTTATATGGAAACCATTTTTTCACTCTTGAAACAGTGTCATCTTCTCCCTTTGCATCTAGCTCAACTCTATTAAAATTCACTTCTGTCCACATTCTTAGGAACAATTCATTATTTGCCGTAGTTAATCCTTCTCTAGCAACATATTCATCAGAAAATTTTTTATTTCCAAAATCGTAAAGACTTTGATGAGACATCCAATATGCCATTGCATAATTTGGTACATTTTCAAAATCGCTATATTCAACAACATATATATTTTTTTTATCGAGAAAGATATCTCTTTTCTCCCCTTCACTCTTGCCTCTAGTTAAATCACAGAAACTACTCGCATATTTCTTCGTATAGCATTTTCTAAATATATATGATGCTGTTTGAACGACCTCTCCTGATATTTCATCAAACCCTCTTGCTCCAAGTTGGATTAAGGAAACAATCGTCTCTGCGCTCAATTTTCTTCTTAATTGTTCATAAGAAACAGTAAACATCCACGCTTGCTGTGTAATCATAGCTTGATACCCATATTGTGTCAGAATATTAGATCCTCTTTCAATGAAAACTGCATACATATCTGTTTTTGAGTCAGAATAATTATTAACGACATATTTATTTAGTTTTGACGTTGCAGAACTTACACTCATATACGGTGGATTTGTAGCCACAACCTCATACTTCTGTACCATAACCGCACCAATCTCAATCAGTTCTTTCAGCTTCTCTGCTGTCTCATCCAGACCATAAGTATCAAACGATATCTGACTACCAATATCTACGCTATTTACAAATCTGCGCAGTAAATCCCAGTCATATTCATCCATATTCAGGATAGAACCATACTCTTTTGCATCAGTCAATGTATCCAGAAGTCCCTCTATCTGCTGGATGGCAGCATTTTTCTCCATTTCGTCCAGTTCGCTACCAAAATATTTAAGCTGTTCCCGCTTAATTCCATTGCTCTCCTGTATCGCATAGACATTTGGACGCACTCCACGTGAGAAAATACGTCTGTCATACTGTCTTGCTTTCATCATTACTGCAAAATAGCTGAGCTGTGCCGCACGGTCATCAATATCCAGTCCATAAATATTATGTTCTACAATGCTCTGTGCTGCTTCTCTTGCTGACCAACCGGCATTTTCATAAATCTGCATGAATACATCAAAAGCATACACAAGGATATGACCACTTCCCATACACGGATCGATCAGTTTTATATCTTCCGGTTTTAATTTGGCATATTCTTCGCGAATTTTGGCAAGCTCCACCTGTACTTCCGGCTCCTGCTCTGCTTCGTCCAGATAATATTTCCACTTTGTCTGCAGGTCTGCATCCGGATGTCCTTCCACCCACATTCTTCCAAGGCTGTTCTCTACCATATATCGTACAATCCAGTCCGGTGTGAAAAGCTGCGTTACTGCCGGGACTTCTTCCTTTGTAATCTTACCTTTCTTTGCAAAGGCATCATTCTTCGGCTCCGTATTGTAATACTGATACATCCAGCCGATAATCTCTACCTGTCCACCTGCACTGACATTGAAATCTTCCTCTGGAATATCATGCACCAGATGATACACGACTCCATCCTGATCGATCACTGACAGATTTAACAGAAGTTCCGTATAATCACTGGTTTTTTCAAACAAAGCAGGAAGAATCTCGTTTAAGGCATTACACTGCTTGATAAAAAGCATTTTAAAAGCTTCATCCAGCTTATTTTCTCTTTTGAGTGTGATAATTTTTTCTTCCTCTGCACTTGTGAGAGCCAATTCTGCATCAAATGGATTGGTAACAATATCCGGTTCTGTTTTGCCACTCTCTGAGGATAATACTCTGACATGAGAAAGCAGATAATCATTTACTTCCATGAAACGTACTGCAATCAGACGATTGAACCAGGTATAGGCAACTTCCTCTATAATATATTTGTATGCAACCGCATAATCAGAATCCTCTTCTTTTGCCCGGATCACATCCACCAACGCACGGCGCTGTCTGATTTCTTCTCCGCTAATCGCATAAGGTTCAGCTGTTCCTATATCATAGAACTCTGTTGTGCCATCTGACTGTGGCAATGCATCTGCAATGCCATTTTCTGTAATTCCCATCAATCCGGCACGGTATTTTATATCTGCTATGAGTCTGTTTCTTGCCCATATTGCAAAATTCTTGATTGCAGTCTTATTCATAGTATTCACTCCTAAAATTCGATATTGACTATGGTATCCGTATCAAGTTCGTTGACCAGTTTCAATCTCAGTTCATTCAAATACCTGTCTACATCCTCTGTAGTTTCCAGTCTCCATGATGCTGTCTTTGTCATGCTCTTGATGGATATGTTCTTCGTCTTTTTGACTTTTTCTACTTTTTTCTGTACCTCAGCTTCAATCTGAGCCTGATCTACATTACCAACAGCTTTTGCCTGCTCTTCCAGCTTCTTACGGACTTCCTCTGCTTTCTTCAATGCAATATCCCGATCCATCTGCGTGATTTCATTTAACAGACGCATCTTCAAGGCTTCTGCTCTATCCGCATAACCTCTGAGAACTGATACATTCGTACAACCTTTGGCTGCATCAATGATCTCATCAAACATGGCAGAATACCGGCTTCTCCTGGTTTCCGCATATTCTTTGGTATTCAGTACGTCAAACACCCGTTTCTGTGAATCATAGACCGAATCAAGCACCGGTTTTAACTGTTCATCGAGTATGTCAGAATATACATCGCCGAATTTTTTCAGAAGTTCCGGCAATTTTGGAATATCACTATACGGAGATTGTTTTTTTACAATCCCACTAATCTGAGAAACAATATTTTCCAGATTCTCATCTACAATGTAAGTCTTACTATCATCATATTTACTCAAATACAATATCGCTTTATCAAAGATTGTTTTCTGCTCGCTATTAAAAAATGCCTTTACTGGTTCATAATCCTCTGCAAAATCAAGCAGCTCATCCTGTTTCTTTGCGACTGTCTGAAAAAATTCTGTTGGTGTCTGTATCTGTACCAGCTCCAAAAGGAGTTTTTTTCCATACTCTACAATATTTTTTCCCGGATACCTTGTACTTTCATAACGTACTTCCAGTTTTCCAAGTGCAGATGTCAGTTTATCCGCATATCCTATAAAGCTGCTCATCATCACGTCTTCATCATCAGAATTTCCAGCTGTACCGAATAATTCCTTCATAATGTCTTTGGTAATCTTCTTTTCTTTCTCTGATACACGAACCTTCTGCTCGATCATCAGCTTATCTACATAGCTTTTTTTCGTAATATAATTAATAAGTTCCTCTGCATCCTTGTTGTGTGTTGAAACCGAAGATCCATTTACATAAAACGCCAGATCACCTCTACGGAACAGTTTTGCTACAAGCCAATGCACATCATCTTCTACAAAGCCATAAGGTGCTTTCATAAATCTGTCCTTAATACTCTTCATAGAAGTTTTCATGTGCATACGAGTGTTGTCCGCAATATAGCTTAACACATCATCCAATGCGTGAACATTTGGCTCTGTACCGCCTTCGAGATTAAGCGAAATCTGGTTTGAGGTTTTGAACAACTTACTGATATCATCCTCACTGTATGCTGCATCTATATAGGACAGCTTATGATATACAGTCGATACTAATCTGCCAAGTGCTTCATTGATACGGGCAGACACTTCCTTTGCATTGATTTGTGCTTTATCACCATTCACATAAATATCTGCATCTTTCAGACTTTCCGATAAATATAATTTGGCATTCGCATTGCGCTCGCGCATCTCCTTTCGCTTACCATCTTTGATAGTCTCATACTGTGGCAATGCAGAAGATGTATTTAAACGCAGGAATTTCTCTATCTTCAGATATCTCTGTATCTCCTCCATAAACGCTCTGTCATCCGGCAAAACAGCAAGAACCTCTCTGCCCTGTCCAGATATCATGCGAAGTGTTGTCTCATCCATTCCCATATCTGCCGCAGGTGTTAAGATATGTACACCAATATCATAATTCTGATTTGACTTGTATGGTCTGTCATCCACAATCGAATTAAACCCAAACGCATATCTGCCATTGAATGCCGGATAACGGTACTTCTTATCTGTAAAAATATCTTCAAAGATCATTTCTGATGCTTTATTGATAACTTCTGCCATCTCCACGTTCTGGCTTTCGATCTCACGATTAATTTCCTGTTCTTCATCAGTCAGGAACACATAAATTTCTCCATTTCTCTGCACAAGCATCTGACGCTGCAATACTTTCAAAGCATCTTCTACCTTTGCTTTCAGTTCAATACGATCATCCTCAATATCAGAAATCATAAGGCTTGTGATGTTATCAAGGTTTGCCTCAATAACATTATTAACATATTTGATCATGAATAATGTTTTCAATACATTGATTGCAAACACATCTTTTGTCTTATGATCCGGATTGATAAAGCTGTTATCATATGCCTTGATGATCACTCCTCTGTGGCTATGGTCAAGGAAGTTTTCCAGTGCGTCATAAAATGCATGAAATGGAATCAGCGTTCCTTCTTCATGCTCCTTATAATCCATGGCAGACTCCTTGAACATTGCAAGCATAGAACGTTCACCTTCTGACAAATGCTTACCGGAAGCACCGTGAGTACGGATAGACGTCAACACGCTCGCAAGAAGATTAAACTGGTATGGTACAAATGGGTACACCAATGCGAAATCATCTTCATCTGTATACAATTTCTTCTCTACTCCATCATTAAATACGATTTTGTTTTTGATCGTGGTAGATTTCTGTCCATAGAGCAGACGAAGCATCTGTGCGGCTGTATCCTTTTTGTCCAGGATACGTTTTTTGATAACCTCGTCAACATTGGCTGACGAAAGGGAAATTCTCGTGTCGAATCGTCCTTGAATCTTGGAAAAATCATTTCCCTTTACCTTAGTAATAGAATCAATGTCCTGCTGGCTTGTAACGATCACCCATGCTTTACCATTACACTCTTTTCCAAGCTCCTCCCGAACGGTCTGAAGGTTCAGCATAAGGTTGGAATCGTCCCCTATATACTGTCCGACTTCATCCACTAAAAATGCTACATGATGATTGTTACCTTTTCGGTCAATATATGCTTTTACACGCTTTGCAAAATCTTCAATGCTGATTTTGTATGGCTCCGCAGCTTTTTCACACCAGTTTCTGGCAGCAGCTTCGCTCATAAAATCCATATCTACCAGAGTATCTACAATATCATCCTGAATGAAATCAAAATCCTGTCTGGAATCCATCCATGCATCTCCATAGTTTTCTTCAAACTTCTGCTTGAATTCTTCATACCTGCCTTCTTCATTTAATCTACGCTCCAAATCAGCAAGGAATGGCATTGCGCCACAATATCCCTGCATCTCATTGAATACCTTTAAGAACACATTCACGATTGCGTCTTTATTCTGTTTACTGCCCCCATCACTCTTAGAATCAATGTTGAAAAGGACAACATCGGTTGGTGTGTCAGCTGCAAGCTGCATGTCTGCAAGCACCATAGGATCTGCTATTTTTCTATCATCTACAAAATAGTCGATTGCTTTTTTACCGGCAATCTCCCTATTTTCCAAAAGATAAGATAAAATTTTTAAGAAATGTGATTTACCACTTCCAAAGAAACCGGAAATCCATACTCCGGTCTTTGATGTATTCCCAATAATTCCTGTCTTGTACGCAGCAAAAAAATCTGCAAAATGTTTCTGCAGCTCTCTTGTTACAACGTATTCTTCTAACTCCTGTCTGACATTGGCTGTTTCATCCTGCCCTACGATGATAACCCCCTGCAAATCACGGTCTATCGGTTTTGCAAACATCTCTCGTATCTGCATATCAATTACCTATCCTTTCCAAACATCCTGAAAAACACTGCTTTTTTATTTTTCCGCATGAAGTATTATGCTTCACACCTTTATCGTACCAGACGAAATGCCCGGTAATAATTATCTTCATGAACTTCGTTAAATATAATGAGTTCCTGCTCGGTATAAGTTCCCGGATAAAACAGCACCATTGGCACCTTTGCAAAATGCTGTGGCATATTGTAAAGAATCTTATTAAACACCTCTGGTGATTGCAGTAAGGGATAACATTTTCCTACTCCTGTAAGAAATACTACGGAATTATCCGGTGTATGTTCCGCAATATACTCCACAATCATATTATCCTTATCTGTGATTTTAAGGGAACGCTGAATTGCTGATGCAACCTTTGCAATTCCTCGCTTCTCCTCCATCTGATAACATTTCTCCATGAAATTCTTATCCTGCAGATGCGCAATGAGCAGCTCATACAGATCATATACCACTAGTTCAAACCCATCTGTTCCTTTTGAATTCTTATTTTTCAAATATTCTATTCTGTCACGGACAATTAACTCATGCTCTGGAGCATAATCAAATACCCAGTAATTGACTTCATTCGCCTTTCCCGTGGTATCACGAAACTTTGATTCCCTAATTTTTACTTCCATCTCATCCAGTCTTTCTTCTATGTCAGCCATTATCGTACCCCCGTAAGTGCTTTTGCTATTGGTTCCATGTCATTGTCCAAAAGCCAATGTTCCATAACCGGATCAAGAATAGGCTTTAAAATTATCCGGGGAGTCCCCTTATCTGTCATGCCCGCTTCAAAAAGCAGGGTCTTATATGTTTTTCCCAACCGATTCAAAGTCGCATCTGTCCATTTTGCTACTTTTTCATCCTGCAACTGCTTATTCTTAAAAAATATATTTATATCGCTATCTGAAAACTCATTGCTTCCAATAATCAGTTTTTCTCTTACCACTTCATACACAAAGTCAAAGAAAAGCGTATCATGTGCCATTGCTCCAGCTAATGCAAATAATTTCTGTGTTGCAAGATCACTCTCCATAAAAATCGAATAAAATGATGCATCCAATGTTTTGATTCTTGCTGATACAGTACTGAATATCTGACCTGCCCGAATCGTTGTCGGAGCGCCAAATATATTTTCCTTTTGGTTTTTTTCCTTAATCTCGTCAAGCGTCATTCCCTCTGCCAAGAGCTTGACTACTACCTTAAATTCCATAAACCAAAATGAAAACTTAACAGCTCCTGCGCTATATTCCCGTCTAGTCATTTTATCGCACCTTTCCCAAATGAGTGTTCATTCTCTGCCGGAAGTATATCCAGAATGTCATCTATCGTGCAGTTAAGCGCCCTGCATATCCTGACCAGAACATCCAACGAAACATTCTCGTCCTTCGCCATTTTTGCCATGGTACTGGTAGCTATACCAGCCTGCTCGCAAATGTCTTTTTTCTTCATTTTACGGTCAATCAGCATCTTGTAAAATTTGTTATATGATACGTCCATACGTTTCTCCTTTGCGAATCAGATTATAAATTCACATAACAGAAGTATTATAACATAGACGCAGAAACCATATACAAACAGCTCTGTGAAAAAGAAAAGTACTGCTTTATTCGTGAATTTCCAATGGTAGATTGTCAGGGTCATAAAAGAATGTCATTTTTTTGCCTGTGTAAATATCGAATCTGATCGGCTCAGTTATAATGCCCCTTTTATTCAATTCTCTTACGGTATTATCGACCGAGTCTACAGCAAAGGCAAGATGCCGGAGACCGTAAGCCTCTGGATAACTGAGGCGCTTCGGACAATTTTTAATAATAAAAAGTTCTAATTCTATCTCATCGAGTTGAAGATCAATTTTGTAATCATCACGTTCTGGTCTGTAATTTTCTCGAATAATAGAAAATCCTAACAGATCCACATAAAAGTGCTTTGATTGCTCATAGTTGCTCCCAATAATGGCAATGTGATGAACTTTTTTCAAATTCATGGTGTATTTACCTCTCTCCTACTTTGTTTGAATACATGAACATTATATCATGAAGCTTAGTCCGCAGTGCATGCCAGAAAAATCAAAGATTTTTCTGGCTGACGGGCATTCGCCCTATCACTCTCGATATATACAGACCTCACCATGCAAGCATGTCCGGTCTGTATATTCTCGATTGGCACTGCTCATTGCTTACGCACATTATATCATATTGCTAAATTCATTAACACTAAGATTCTAACATAATCGCATCTGCAATTCCACTTCATTCTAATTAGAATACAGAATGTCCGCTTTGTGGTGCACATAAATATTGTAAGAAGGTTCTTACAAAGCAAAACTTCTTTCAATGTATTTTAATAGAATAAAAAGTATGACTATGATAGAATTACAATATCAATGAATTTTGCGAATCAGAATTGTAAAGGAGTGAAGTTGAAATGAAAATCCGTAAGGCAGAGGAAAAAGATATTCCAAGACTTCTTGCGCTGTTGGAGCAGGTATTGCAGATCCACGCTAAGATCCGCCCGGATATTTTTATTCCCGGCACCACCAAATACACTGTCTGCGAACTTGCAGAGCTTTTGAAGCAGGAGGATAAACCTATCTACGTTGCCGTGAACGAGGATGATGTGTGTATGGGCTACGCCTTCTGTCAGATGAAGGAGCAGCCATTTTCCACGAACATGATTCCCTTTAAGTCGCTATTCATCGACGATTTGTGCGTTGATCAGCAGGCACGGGGACAACACATCGGAGAAAGCCTGTTTGAATATGTGAAGCAGCAGGCAAAAGAGCAGGGCTGCTATGAGGTAACACTGAACGTCTGGGCAGGAAACACTTCGGCAGAACACTTCTACGAAAAAATGGGTATGAAGACAAAGGAACGGCAGATGGAATATATCCTGTGACCGCCAAGTCATCGTGAACGACTGCATTTTG
>ENA-ORIJ01000479-ORIJ01000479.1-human-gut-metagenome-genome-assembly--contig:-NODE-479-length-25356-cov-10.4706_pt1 | contig 25356 bp, 21 predicted proteins | sample MGYA00243030_ERZ508746 | MGnify/ENA primary metagenome ERZ508746 (study PRJEB26277, sample SAMN04329826) | human gut metagenome | biome: human-associated habitat | host: Homo sapiens | place: USA... | reverse complement strand
CGAGCCGCCCGATGGTCTACGCCGGCGGCGATGCCGTTACCGGTGCCGCCACGGTTATTCTGGCCATGGGTGCCGGTAAGGAAGCCGCCCGCGCGATTGACGCGGCCATCAAGGCGAAGGAACAGTAAAAATTAAATTTCAGCCCCCGTGCCGCGAGGTGCGGGGGTGTTTTTGTTAAAAAGCCTTCCCCTCATCCGTCTGCGGGCGGGGCCGCAGACACCTTCCCCCAAGGGGGAAGGCACTCTTACCGAACAAAGGCGTCAACCATGTATCATCCTTTCTTCCAATTCGTTCTTCCGCGCCTCGGGCAGGTGGCGCTGGATGCTTTGCTGTACCTGAACTTTTTGCAGCTGCCGCCCTTACAGCTGGTGGCCCGGTGGCCGGTGCTGTATTACGGACTGCCGCTTGTGCTGATGGGCGCGCTGGCGTATATCAGCCGCGACCCGCTCGGGCTGGGCATCGTGTTTGCCGGACATCTTGTGACATTCTACTGCATCGGTACCGCCATCGGGCTGGCGCTGCGGCGCATCGGCGGCACACCGCTAACTGTTTGGCATATTATCTGGCTGGACGGCATAACGCCGTGGCTGTTGACGGGCCTTATCATGTGGTGGGGGCGGCGGCGTGCGCTGCGGCTCTGTACGACAAAATACAGCCTGACAACGCGGAAAAATCTGCCGAACGGCAGGCTGACCATCGTGCAGGTCAGTGATGTCCACCCGCGCGCCTGTGCGGCGATGGATCACACCCGTATCCCGGAGCTGAAAGCAAAAATCGAGGCGTGCCGCCCCGACCTGCTTGTGCTGACCGGCGATATTTTCGACGAGTTCACCGAGCCGGAGGAGCTGGACGCCTTCTGCAAACTGTTTGGCGAGCTGGACGCGCCGCTGGGCAAGTATTACGTCCTCGGCAACCACGACCTGTTCCACCACTGGCGGGAGCCGAGCTTTGGCCGCGCGGATCTGGAGCGCGGGTTCGCCGCCGCGGGCGTGCGCATCCTGGAGGACACGTCCGTCCTGCTGCCCTGCGGTGTGCGCGTCGTGGGCCGCAAGGATTATCTGTACACGAACGGCAGCCGCTTCACGGCGGCACAGCTTATGCCCGGCGGCCCCGACGACCACTACACGGTCTGGCTCGACCATGAGCCGCGGGACTTTAAGAACGCCGCCGCGGCGGGGGCGGACCTGATTTTGAGCGGCCACACCCACGGCGGGCAGGTCTGGCCTGCGGGTGCGGTGGGCATGGTTGCCAAAAATGAGCGCAACTACGGCAGAAAGCATATTGCAGACCATTGCGATGCCATCGTCAGCGGTGGCACGGGCACCTGGGGCTACAAGTTCCGCACCCAGGGCCGCACGGAAATTGTCTGCGCGGAAATCACTACCGAAAGGGAAAACTGATTTATGAACGAACGCGAGCGCCTGAGCAGCCGCTTGGGCTTTATCATGCTGTCGGCGGGGTGCGCCATCGGCTGCGGCAACGTCTGGAAATTCCCCTGGATGTGCGGCCAGAACGGCGGCGGCAGCTTCATGCTGCTCTACATCCTCTGCCTGCTGGTGCTGGGCCTGCCCGTCATGGTCATGGAGTTTGCCGTGGGCCGCGCCGCCCAGGCCAGCCCCGTTACCATGTACCAGCGCCTGGAAAAGCCCGGCCATAAGTGGGGCGTATTCGGTGTCGTCAGCCTCATCGGCAACATTGCCATCATGGCGTTCTATACGGTGGTCACGGGCTGGATCTTGTACTATTTTGTCAAGTTCCTGACCGGGCAGAATGCGGATTTCGGCTTTGCGCAGATGATCGCCGACCCCGGGCTGAACGTGACCTATCTGCTTGTGGTCGTTATAGCGGCGTTTGTGCTGCTGAGCTTTAATTTGCAGGGCGGGCTGGAGCGCGTGACCAAATACATGATGAGCGCGCTGCTGGTGCTGATGCTGGTGCTGGCCGTGCACAGCCTGACGTTTGCCGGTGCGGCGGAGGGGCTGCGGTTCTACCTTGTGCCGGATTTCTCGGCCATTGACGGCGGGGTCATCGTGGCGGCCATGAACCAGGCGTTTTTCTCGCTGTCCGTCGGCATGGGCGGCATGGCGATCTTCGGCAGCTACATCGGCAAGGATCACGCGCTTATGGGCGAGTCACTGCGGGTCATTTTTCTCGACACGTTCGTGGCCGTGCTGGCGGGCATCGTCATCTTCCCGGCGTGCTTCACCTACGGGCTGGAGGTCACGGCAGGCCCCAGTCTGCTGTTTGACACGATGGCGGGGGTGTTCGGCAATATGGCCGGGGGCCGCTGGTGGGGCGCGCTGTTCTTCCTGTTCATGGTGTTTGCGGCGCTGTCCACTGTGCTGGGCGTCTGCGAGAATATCCTTGCCATGGTGCGTGAGCTGACCGGGTGGAGCCGCCCGAAGGGCTGCGTGGTCTGCGGCGTCGGCATCTTTCTGCTGGCGCTGACGACGGCGCTGGGCTACAGCGTGCTGCACTTCCAGCCGTTTGCGCCGGGCAGCGCGTGGCTGGACTTCTGGGACTTCATCGTCAGCAACAATGTGCTGCCGCTGGGGTCGCTGGTGCTGGCGCTGTTCTGCTGCAACCGCTTTGGCTGTGGCTGGGACAATTTTGTGGCCGAAGCCAACACCGGCAGGGGCCTGAAGGTCCGCCCCTGGATGAAGCCGATTTTTAAGTATTTTGTGCCGGGTGCGATTTTGTTTATTTATATTTACGGCATGGTTACGTTTCACTGGCGGTAAAAAGGAAAAAGTCCTGTCTCCGGGAAAGGGAGGCAGGACTTTTCGGTTTTACGCTGGGATGCGCGGGCAAAGCCCCTCCGGCCTCGTTCCACTCGGCCACCTCCCCACTTCGTGAGGAGGCTTTCTCGCGGGCTCTGCCCGTTTGCGGGTGCTACGACACCTTGCGGAAGTAATTTATCAAAATACTCTTGATATAATTATACCGCCGCGCGTAGCTGTTCTCGACGCGGATCAGCTCAAAGCCGTGCTCGCGGCAGATCTGGTCCTTCTTGCGGTCACGGCGCCGGACGGCGGGGTCGTCGCGGTGCTCGCGGCCATCCAGCTCGATGGCTAAAATCGGCATCAGGCGGCGGCCCTCCCGCTGGTAGACGACGAAGTCGAACCGCCCGGTGTAGAACAGGTCGGCGCAGCCGGGGTTATCCTCAAACACCTGGGCGATGGGCACCTCCTTGCGGACCGTGCAGCGGCTGCCGTCGAGGAAGGCGTTGTCCAGCGCGTGGTTCAGATTTTCCAAAAAGGCATCCTCTGTCTTGGTGCTGTAGGGCTTGATGCCCAGCGCACGGCTGGCGGCGGGCTTCTCGGTCACCTCGGACTGGCCGTTTTTGCGCACGTACTGCACCAGCTCGTAAATATCGTCGTCGGTGCTGTCGGCGTGCAGGCGGTCCAGCGCGGCCTGATTCGAGAGGATGACCAGCTGCTCCCGCGCGCGGGAGGTCGCCACGTTGATGAGCTCCTTGTTCGTTTTCAGCCAGTCGTAGGTGCGCGGGCGGGTCTGGTCGGTCAGCGCCAGGGAGAAGATGACCACGTCCTTCTCGTCGCCCTGAAAGGCGTGCACCGTGCCGCAGGCGGCGTTCTCAAAGTGCTTCGCACGCAGCATGGCCTCGATGGCGGCGCGCTGCTTCGCAAACGGCGTGATGATGCCCACCTGCTTGTCCGGGTGCGCGGTCAGGTATGCCTCGATGCGGCGCACCTCCTGCGGGGCGGTGTTTTTCTCGTCGGTGGTGTCGTTGGGCACGTCCACATAGACGAGCGGCGTGGGGTCGGTCTCGCGGCTGGCAATGTGCAGCTTGTGGTTGTAGTATTTGCGATTGTTGAACTCGATGATCTTGGGACTGCACCGGTAGTGGTAGCTCAACAGCGTCTCGTCGCTGACGGCGTCGCAGGCCAGAAAGCATTTGTAGATCGAGTTTTCGATGTAATCGTACTCCTGCGTGACACCGTAGCGGCGGCGCAGCGTGCGGTTGTCGGCGGGGTCCAGCAGAATGACAGGCGAGAGCTGCTGCGGGTCGCCCACAAGCATCAGCGACGCCCCGCGCAGGATGGGCACAAGAGACAGGGCCGTGCTGCACTGGCTTGCCTCGTCCATGATGACCATGTCAAAGCTCGGCTCCGGGTCGCCCAGGCGGTGGGCGGAGATGCAGGTCGTGGCCACAATGGGAAAGACGCGCAGCAGCTTTTTCAGGTTCTCCGGCTCCGAAATGTACTTGTTGAACTGCGTGACCCGCTCCTTGTCGGTGTCGGGGCTGTGGACGATGCTCATTAAATCGTTGTATTTCGGCTCCTCCAACCGGCGGATGCAGCGGGCCGAGGTGTAGTAGAGGTAGCGCAGCAGCTCGTCCTCGTTGCGGTCCAGCAGAGCCAGCGCGTCGGCAGAGTCGATGCTGCCGTAGGCGGCCAGCTCACGGTCCACCTGCGGCAGCTGCCCGGCCTGCAGCTCGTACTGGAAGTTCATCTGGCCGCGGGCGTCCAGCAGGCGCCGGATGGTCTCCCGCCGCTCCCGCAAATCAAGGATGCGCTCATACCGTTCCAGCAGGGCGGTCAGCTGTTTGGCGCGGGCCGTGCGGTCCGCGTGGTTTTTGTCCAGCAGCCGCTCCGGCACGGGGATTTTTTTGCACTGCTCAAACAGCTGGTCGATGGTGCGCAGGGCCTCGGCGGTTTTTTCGTTGTTGCCAAGGCGCAGGATCGGGAACGGCACGGTCTGGCCGTGGTAGGTGACGGCCTGCAGCTTTTCCACAACGCCGTCGATGGGATGGTTGTTGTAACTGGAAAAAAGCACCGTGCGCTCGTTGAAAAACGCCGTCGTCAGCGTGTTGACGATGGTGTTGGTCTTGCCGGTGCCCGGCGGGCCCTGCACGTAGGCCAGCGGGTAGCGCATGGCGTTGTTGATGGCCAGCAGCTGGTCCAGATTGACCTTGTTGTTCAGCAGCGCCAGCGGGTAGGACTTGCGGCGGCGCGGCTTGGCGGTCATCTCGCCGAAGAAGGCCCGCAGCGGGGCGGTGGCCGTCTCGCCGGAGGGGTCCTCGAACATAGTAAGGATGCCGCGGTACTCATGCTCCAAGTCCACGGGGCAGTCGCGGCTGATGGCGACGAGGTAGGGCAGGTCATCGACCCGCACCCGCGGGTTGCTGCGGGTGATGCGGTCCTTGATGGTCTCGGCGTGCTTCGTGAACTCGTCCAGCAGCGTAGAGTCGTCGGCATCCAGAAATTGATGGATGCTCAGCTTGCTGCCGTTGACGGTGAACTCCCGGCAGATGACTGGCTCTGGCTCGGCCCGCAGGGCGCGCTTTTTCACGTCGAGCCGCAGCGGGCGGTAGGCCAGCACGTACAGCCCCTGCCGGGTGTCGATACTGATAAGGTTCAGCCCCAGCGTGGGCAGGCTGGGGCGGGCGGCGTTCTGGCGGCGGTCCTCGACCCGGCGCTGGAACCGGCCCACCAGCTCACGGAACTGGTCGTCGGTCAGCTCCAGCGTGTCCTCCTTATAATCGGCAAAGCAGTCGGCGTCAATTTGATGGATCAGGCTGTAGTTGGACTGGTAGGGCGTGGCGTCCAGCCGGTTGCAGGCGGCCAGATAGTCCAGCACCCGCAGGTTGGCGGCGTTGTCAAACAGCGCCGCGTACCGCCCGGGGTTGTCGCGGATGTCATCGATGAGCGTCTGGTTGACGGGGCACCACGAGCCGTCCACGACCTCGGCGGTCTGGATGCGGTCAATGCTGATATGGTCGAGCGCCTGCACGCTTAATTTGCCCAGATGCAGCCCGTCAACGTTCAGGGTGCGGGTCCTGGGGTTCAGCCCGCGGATAGCGACCCAGTATTTGGTCTGCTGGGTCTGTTGGTTTTTGTATTCAATGCTCAACCACCGCCCCTCATGAATGGCACGGAAAATCGAGCGCGTGATGTTGTTCAATTTTCCGCTCCTTTCGGGTTACTTTGACAAGCGCCGGTATTCCAGCGGGGTCAGGCGGAACTGGTCGTAGAACGCCTGGGCAAAGCGGCCCTGGCTCTCGTAGCCGACCTGGGCGGCGATGTCCTGCACCCGCTGGGGGGTCGTGCGCAGCAACTCGGCGGCTTTTTCGAGCCGGCGGCGGCGGAAGTAGGCGAGATACCCCTCGCCCAGCACGTTCTGGCAGTACAGCTTGAAGCCGCTCTCGCTCAAACCAAAATGGTCGGCCAGCTCCCGGGCCGGGCGGCGGACCGAGAGGTCCTGCAGGACCAGCGTCTCGGCCTCGCGCACGCATTCGACCTGCCGCGCGGGGCAGCGGGCCGTGTCGGCCTCGTCGGGCAGGCGCAGCAGCTCATACAGCAGCCGCACGGCGGCATAGCGCAGCTCGCCGGGGGCGGCGTAGGCGGCGTCGTCCCAGACCTCGTCCACAATGGCCGTGATGGCGTCGCTCATCGGGCAGCAGTGGACGCCGCCGCGGCAGAAATAATCCGCGATGCCGCCTATTTCCAGCCCCATCAGCGTCAAAAAGCTGTCTGCCTGCACGGCATCGGGGTCAATGAAAAGCTGCAGCGCCTCGTACTGGCTGCCGGGCAGGTAGAAGTCCGCACCGGGCACAGCAAAGCTGACGGCGGCATGACCCTCCGTCACGATGGCATATTGTGCGCCGTCCGGGATGGCGCGTCGTCCGCTGCGGCAGAAATCAAAGACGAGCAGCCGCGGCCAGTCCAGCGGGGGCGGGCAGAGCGGCGCGTCCAGCCGGGTGAAGCAGAGCTGCACGCCGGGTGCAAGCTCCCTCCGGTCAAGCGGGGCTGCGGAAATGAGGTTGTCTGTTTTCATGTCTGGTTATACAGTAACTAAATATTTTGAATTTTCGAAAAACTGTGCGCAAAATTCCGATACTGAAATGCACTGAAATGGCCATACAAGCCAAAAATATGCGGATAGAAAACTGCTAAAAAGGCAAAATGTGCGAAATCGGAAAATTGGCAAAATAAGGAAAATACGTGCCAAGAACCGAAAAAAATCAGTCTGTGACCGGCACATCGAGCCCGAACTCCTGCGGGCGGAACCGCGGGCAGACATTCTCCGAGATGCAGATGACCGACGCGGCTAGGCGGCTGCCGATCTCGCAGGCCTCGGCCAGCGTCTTGCCGTAGGTCAGGCCGATGACCGTCCCGGCGAAGAAAGCATCCCCCGCGCCGGTGGTGTCGATGACATCGACCTTCTTGGCGGGCACCATGCCGCTCTCGCCGTCGGTGCGGGCGTAGACGGCGCCCTGCTCGCCCATCGTCACGACCATGCAGGGAATGTTGGCGCTGCGCACGTTGGCGGCCAGCGTGGCGCGCATCTCGTCCGGCGTCAGGTGGTCGTAATCGTCGGAGAACATCAGCCCGGCCTCCTGCTGGTTGCAGACAAAGCAGTCGATCTCCTGCAGGAGGCTGCGGCGCTCCATGGCAATGCTCATGTTGGAGACCGCGGCGTAGACCTTTTTGCGGTACTTTTTGGCGTAGTGCAAAATCTGCTTGACGGTCTCCTTCTCCAGATCAAACTCGATGGCGATGCCGTCGCAGTCGGCAAAGATCTCGTCACCCTTTTCCTTTAATAATGCGGTCAGCGGCGTCGTGTCGGGCCGCTTCGAGATGGCGGCGCAGACATCGCCGTCGTTGTTGAACACGGCCAGCCAGGTGCCCATGCCGTCCGGCATGCGCTGAATGTAGCGGGTGTTGACCTTGTGCCGGGCCAGCTTGTCAATGACGTCCTGGCCGGAGCCGGTGTCGTCCACCAGACTGACGAAGGTGGGGCGCAGCTCGACATTGGCAATGTCCTCCGCCACGTTGCGGCAGACGCCGCCGTGTACCTGCTCGACCCGGCCCGCGTTGCGCCCGCCCGGGATATAGGTGGACAGCGGATACCCCTTGATGTCCACAAAAACCGCACCGATGACTACAATACCCATAAATGACCCCCAAAAAGCTGATTTTACCTGTATTTTACCATACATTCGACATTTGCGCAAACCCCGCCCGAACGGGCAAAATGCGTACAAAAATCCGCCCCGGATGCGGAAAGATTCGACATCCGGGGCGGGGGTTGTTTTTGTGCTTTTAGGGCAATACCGCATAATTCTAAGTACCGATACGGCGAGCGAGGTGCGGCAGCTACTAAGCCAAAAGCGCAGATAATACTTTGTGTATTATCGAGCATTTTGGCAACGCAGATGCCGTGCCGCAGCCGCCGGAGCGGTGCTTAAGCCGTAAGGCGGGAATTATGCGGTGTTGCCTTAGGGCAGCGGGAGGATCGTATCATCCTTCTCGGTGTAGTTGCCTCCGCCCATGCGGGCGCGCACGAAGGGCACGCCGTCACGCAGATAGAACGTGTTGTGCTCCAGCAGGATCATTCCTTACTTTAGAAATCTCGGCGTTACGCTGGGCAACCTGAAAGCGGTTCATATCCAAGCATTTTATCAGGAACAGTTGGAGCGTGTGAAGCCCAATACGGTCATTCACTATCATGCGGTTATCCACCGCGCCTTGAAATACGCAGTGAAAACGGACCTGATCGATGTGAACCCTGCCGACAAGGTAGACCGCCCGAAGAAAAACGAATTTACCGGGAACTTTTACAGCAAGGACGAAATGAACGCGCTGTTCGACGCTGTGCGCGGCAGTAAAATTGAGGTGGCAGTTATGTTGACTGCCTTTTATGGTCTGCGCCGCAGCGAGGTTGTAGGGCTGAAATGGGCTGCTGTAGACTTTGAGCAGAACACCATTGAAATCTGCCACACGGTCACAACGGTTCGGCTGGACGGAAAAGAAGTTCTTGTAGAATCCAATGGCACAAAAACCAAATCCAGCAAGCGCACCTTGCCACTTGTACCGGTTTTCCGGGAACGGCTGCTGGCCTTGCAGGAGGAACAGAAAGAAAACCGCAAGCTGTGCGGTAGGTGCTACAACAAAAAATACGCAGACTACATCTGCGTAGACGCAATGGGCAATCTGCTTAAGCCGGATTATCTCTCCAATTCGTTCCAGATTATCTTGCAAAATTATCATCTGCGGCGCATCCGCTTTCACGATTTGCGCCACCCGTATGTCAAGCACACGACAAAAAAATATAATTCTGAAAAGCAGAAAACCCAAACTACCAATCTTAGTGCTGATAGTCTGGGTTTTCTGTTTTTGCTTTTTATTCTACGACTTTGCTCGTAGTATAGGTGGGATTATCTCCATCATTTCCTTCAAAGACTACTTCTGTTGTAGCACCGCATTCTTCACAATGGAGATATAGTTTTTTCACCATTCCATCTTCATCTGAATCATCACCATCAATGCTTAATTTCTTACTTTGGCAAACTGAGCAATGGTATTGAGAAAGTGGATCGAAAACTTTCTGAAGGATGTTTTCATAAACGCCAACAAGAGAAATACAAAGCGTAACACAGGTTGAGGCTTCGTAGTATGTAGCACTACGCGAATGTGTAATCTTATTGGCGTAATCCCAGGTGGATTCTGTTAGTTTCTTAATAATACTTCTGTAATCTGCGTTTTCCGATCCTTTCAAATAGAACTGAATAAATAGTTCACATTTTCTCTTGAAATTCGATGCTTGGGGCTGCTCCCCATCACCAGCCATTGCAGGGTCATAAATGTGGTTGCCGAGTTCAATCAATGTTTCTCTGCACTGAACACCTATCGCTTGAAAATCTTCAATCTCCTTAGCGGTATCAATTAGCGCAGCGACACTTTTGAGCTTTCGGAAAAGTTGAGGAGCAATTTCTGCATCGAGCGTCACACCATTTACAAAATCCTCTGGACTATATTCACCCTGGGCTGCGCTCATTCTCTGCATTAAGCCCATGTGGAAAGAATACACTTCATCTGCTCCAAAATAATATGCACTTTGGGGATAGAGATTCATCGGAATCCCGTCGCCCTCCACTACCCACCAATCTCCATCAGTATCGGTTTTGACATTCCAGACGCGCACATCAACACCCAAATCATTGAAGTGTTGCTCTGTTTTTGCGCTCAATACTGTGCATTTTCCTTGAGATTGCCATTCTACATAGCTTTTCACATCTTCAAATGTTCGATTTCCCATTTTTGTTCCCCCTGGTACAGCTTTCATAGTAAATAGAATTTAACTATATTGTACCACTTGTCGTTTGACTATAAAAGCGCCAAAGAGCAGAAAACCCAAGCCACTAAGATGGATTTGATAGCCTGGGTTTTCCGTTTTTGTATCTTCAATTATTCAAAGAGGTCATGGACCTTGTAAACAATCTCAATGCGGTTGTCGGGGAATACATACACCTTTTCGATCAGCAGATCGGTCAGCTCCGAGGTTAGCACATTCGCTTCCGTAACCGAGTGAGCAATCTCCTGTCGGCTGCTTTGGCGGGCCTGTTCTTCCCGCTTCAGCTTTGCCTGGGCGGTGACAGCAGCATAAGCCCTGCCCCAAAAGCCGGATAATAGTGCGGTCTTGCGGACACGAATGAGAAAAAATGCAGGAAACAGAAAAATGAAGTAGTGATTTTTCGGGTTCCACTTTACAAACAAGGAGAACCCGAAATGAAGAAAGAAACTGTAAGCAATGACTCTTTGAAAGAAAAAATCGAAGAAATCCTAACGCCCTATCCGGACCCGATGAGCCGCAACGATTTCCGCATCGTATGCCATATCGGAACACGAACCTCGCTTTATCTCCTGCAAAGCGGGCTTGTTCCGTGCAAAAACAACGGAAAGAAAACACGCTGCTATAAAATCGCCAAGAAAGATGTTGCCGAGTATCTCTACCGCCGAGAGTCCGACCCGATGCACTACACTCCGCCCAGCGGGTGGTATTACAACTACCCCAAACACAAGAAACCTGCCGCATCGTTGGAGCGCAAGCTGAACTATACGGGCGAAGAACGGCTGCTGGCCAAGGAATGGTACGAGCAGCAGTTAGCAAATTACCCGGATGTACTGACTGTTGCGCAAGTCTGCGAGGTGACAGGCTACCAACGCCACACAATTCTGAAATGGTGTAGCAAGGGCTTGCTGAAAACCATCTTACAGACACCCAAGTATATGATTCCGAAAGTATGGCTGCTGGAATTTGTGACATCCGACTTTTTCAACGAGATCAGCCGAAAATGTGGAAAACACTATGCCGCCATCAAGGAAATCGGTAATTCAAGCAAAAGCAGGTGATATACTCATTCATCATAATGTGTTCCGTTCAATTTTCCAGTCGCTGACTGGAAAATCGGGTGGTTGAGATATACAAGACATTTTTCCATTAAAGAATATAGTTGGAAAAATCGCTGCATCGTCCTTTATCCGTGCAGAGGATAGGTGACAACCTATAGTAGTGCGGTCAACTCAATTTGCCAGACAGCGTCTGGTAAATTTAGGAATCCCAATATAGCGGGTACAATATTTTTCGGATTAGCATTCAAGATCCAATGCAAAAGTGACTGTGGTGCAAAGTGGATCTCTGCGCCACAGTCACTTTTGCATTAAGCAAATCAACATAAGCCATAAATCAATATTTTAGTTCAGCCCGGACAATGATCGCATAACAAGGTCAATATCCTTGTTTTCCAACTCCTGAATGATATGGAGATAGGTCTTTTGGGTGGTTGTCATACTGGAGTGTCCCAGTCGCCGGGCAACACTCGCAATAGATACGCCGGTAAAAAGTAGCAGGGATGCGTGGGTGTGGCGCAGACCGTGGATAGAAATGACCGGAATATTGCACCTCTCACAATGGCGGCTCAAAACATCATTGACGGTGGAGTTGTAGACCTTGCCATCCACAAAAATAGGTTGATCGTCCGGCAGACCTTTTACAAGCTCGGAAAAACGAATAACAGACTGCCAATCAATTTGAATTTTACGAACCGATGATTTGTTCTTTGTCGGCTGAAACCCACCGGCGCCCTTGTAATCCCATGTCTTACTGATGGAAAGGGTCTGATGATAGAAATCAAAGTCCTTGGGGGTCAGTGCCAGTGCCTCCGAAAAGCGCATTCCGGTCTTGGCCACCAAAAGAATGAAATAATCCCAGTTCACTTCGTCTTTTAATTCAAGCGAGGCAAGGAGCGTGTGCAGTTCAAATTGGTTGAGGTACTTTATTTTCTTTGTAGATGGTGCCTTGCCTTTAATAATCGCTTTCCGCGTGGGGTCACGATCAATCAGCCCCTCGTCCACTGCGTCTAAAACAGCTCCTTTGAGTTGGTGGTGAAAGTCCATTGTCGTCTGCCGCTCATGGTATTCGGCATAATCATTCAGCAACTGCTGATACGCAATGCGATTCAAATCGCAAATTTTCAAATCCGGGATAAGTTTTTCGAGCCATTTTTGCGTCATCAGGTACTTATCCATTGTAACCTGTCTTATCGCCCCTTTCTTGTATACAGTAATCCACTTTGCATAATATTCACAGAACTTATCTGTGCGTTGTGCTTCGTTAAGCATATTGCACCTCCGTTGTATGTGTGAATATGGCTTACGCTGATGAAGGGTGATAAGGTGGTCGAGGGTATCAAATAACTTTCCAATTTTGCGCTGTTCCTCAAGTGAAGGGAGGGGTACTTGTCCCATACAGAGTTTGTCGTAATAGAAGTAGAGACGAACACCACCCTCTTGCAACTGCATAATCAGCTTTTGAAAATCAGGCGATTTGAACCAATGCCAGAGGAGTCTATCATCCACATCGTCAGAAGTCTTAAAGACCTCATAAAGTGAACTTACTATCACACTTTTTCCCGTGTCTTGGTATCCAATGGAACCCACATTTATTCTTGCAGGGTTGTACGCAAATGAATTTGGAGAAACAATATAGTACATTCTTTTGTCGGCTTCTCGCATTGTACCACCGTTTTCAAACTTTTCATCTTGCGGTACGAATCCACTTTCATTTGTAATGGAATAACTCTCTAATGGCAGATTCTCTTTGTTCTTTTCACCCGCTGGAAAAGTAATATCCGAGAACTTCCGCTGTTCCCAAGCGTATGTATTTTATGGCATAAGCCACAATTTTTTGTGGAAACCTTAGCTATCTGTGTTATAATAGAAATAACTACTTACGCTTTTCCCAAGAAAGGGTATTTTCTAAAACAAAAGGAGCTTGACCGATGAACAAACAACAGCTTGCGCAGAAGATTTGGGCTTCTGCTAACCAGATGCGCTCCAAAATCGAGGCCAGTGAGTACAAAGACTTTATCCTTGGTTTCATTTTTTATAAATATCTGTCCGATAAAGAAATCGAATTTCTGAAAGACAACGATTATGACGATGAGCTGCTGAAAACCGTAACCGAGGACGACCCCGAAACCGTCAAATGGGTGCAGGAAAACATCGGCTATTTTATCTCCTACAAAGATTTCTTCTCCACCTGGCTCGGCATGGGCAAGGATTTTGATGTTTCCAATGTGCGTGACGCGCTGTCGGCGTTCAGCCGGCTGATTTCCCCCACGCACAAGCGTGTGTTTGAGAAAATCTTCAACACACTGGAAACCGGTCTTTCCAAACTGGGCGACAGCTCCGGCACCCAGACCAAAGCCATCAGCGGCTTGCTGAACCTGATCAAGGATATTCCGATGGACGGCAAGCAGGGCTATGATGTGCTGGGCTTCATCTATGAATATCTTATCAGTATGTTTGCCGCCAATGCCGGCAAAAAGGCGGGCGAGTTCTATACGCCCCACGAGGTTTCGCTGCTGATGTCCGAAATCGTGGCAAGCCATCTGCAGGGCAAGAACGAAATCAAAATCTATGACCCGACCAGCGGTTCCGGCTCGCTGCTGATCAATATCGGCAAAAGCGTTTCCAAGTATATGGCTGACGCAAACAATGTAAAATACTACGCGCAGGAGCTGAAAGAGAACACCTACAATCTGACCCGTATGAATCTGGTAATGCGCGGCATCAAGCCGGACAACATCGTTACCCGCAACGGCGATACGCTGGAGGAGGACTGGCCCTACTTTGATGATGCCGACCCCATCAACTCCTATGACCCGCTGTATGTAGATGCCGTAGTATCGAACCCGCCGTATTCGCAGGCATGGGATCCCACCAACAAGGAAGGCGACGCCCGCTATGCCCGCTTTGGTCTGGCACCCAAGGGTAAGGCGGACTATGCCTTTTTGCTGCACGACCTTTACCATATCAAGCCTGATGGCATTATGACCATCGTTTTGCCCCACGGTGTTCTGTTCCGCGGCGGTGAGGAAGGCACGATCCGCAAAAATCTGATTGAGAACAACCATATTGACGCCATCATCGGTCTGCCCGCCAACATTTTCTTTGGCACGGGCATTCCCACCATCATTATGGTGTTGCGCCAAAAGCGCGAGCGCGAGGATGTACTTATCATTGACGCCTCCAAGGGGTACACCAAGGAGGGCAAAAACAACAAGCTCCGCGCCTCCGACATCAAGCGCATTGCCGATACCTTTGTAAAGCGCGAGAGCATCCCCAAATTTTCCCGCACGGTCAGCCGTGAGGAAATCCGCGCCAACGACTACAACTTAAACATTCCCCGCTATGTGGACTCCTCTGAGGCAGCGGAGCATTGGGATGTATACGCCTCTATGTTCGGCGGCATCCCCGCAGCAGAGCTGGACGAGCTTTCCGCATACTGGGCGGCGTTCCCTGCGCTGCGCGGTGAATTGTTTGCTGAAAACGGAACGCCCTATGCGGCGCTGACCGTTGAGGACATCAAGTCGGCTATCAAAAACAGCCGCGATGTAACCGCCTTTGAGGACGCCTATCGCTCCGCCTTTGCTGCGCTGCCCGCCTATATGAAGGCTGTCCTGTTGGACGGCGTGGACAAAATTGAGATTGCCAAGACGGAAACCACCCTCAGCGAGGATATTTTTGCGCGCCTTGCCGACATTCCGCTGATTGACAAGTACGAGGCTTATCAGCTGCTGGACGACCACTGGAACACGATTGCCGTTGACCTTGAAATGATCCAGACCGAGGGGGTCGGTGCAGCCAAAAAGGTAGACCCCCATCTTGTCACCAAAAAGAAGGGCAACGAGGAGCAGGAAGTGCAGGACGGCTGGGTCGGGCACATTCTGCCCTTTGATCTGCTGCAAAAAACGCTGTTGAAAGATAAGGCTGGCGCGCTCCACGCGCTGGAAAATCAGCTTGCCGAGCTTCCCGCCGAATATGAAGCCCTGCTGGATGAATTTACCGAGGACGACAAGGACGCCTATAAGGAGTGCTTTACCGAAGAAGGCGATGCTTTTGTGCCGAAGGAGATTGCCAAAAAGGTCAAAGAACTGCGGCGGGACCGCACCCCCGAGGCACAAAATGCCTGCCGCATTTTCAGCCGTGTAGAGGAACTGACCAGGCAGGAAAAGGCACTGAAAGCCGAAATCAAATCTGACGCAGCATCGCTGGAAGCTCTGACAAAAAAGACCATTGAGGGGCTGACCGATGCGCAGGTGTTGGAGCTGCTGGAGCAAAAATGGATTGCGCCCTTTACGAACGAGCTTGCCAAACTGCCCGATGCCATGGTGGACAGCCTTGTCAGCAAAATTCAGACCCTGCAAAATAAATATAGCACAACCTTCTTTGATGTGGAAAGCGAAATCCGCGCCACCGAAAAGCAACTGGCCGCGATGATGGACGACCTTACCGGCAGTGAGTACGACCTGAAAGGCCTGAGCGAGTTCAAGACGCTCTTGTTGGGTGACTGATATGGCAAAAAAGAACAAACCTGCCATCCGATTCAAGGAATTTACTGACGCTTGGGAACAGCGGAAGTTGGGGGAAGTTGTCGAACGCATCACACGCAAAAACGAAAATCTCGAATCAACTTTGCCACTGACAATCTCCGCGCAGTATGGTCTAATTAACCAGAATGAGTTCTTCGATAAGCGCATAGCAAGCAAGGATGTAAGCGGTTATTTTCTTGTTAGGAATGGTGAATTTGCTTACAATAAAAGTACATCTTCCGATGCTCCTTGGGGTGCAATTAAGCGTCTTGACAGTTACGAAAGTGGCGTATTATCAACGCTTTACATTGTTTTCAAAATTTCGGATGAGAGAAAGACCAGTTCTGATTATATAGTCACCTATTATAACACCGACTTGTGGCACAAGGGTATTCAGGCCATTGCAGCCGAAGGTGCGCGGAACCACGGCTTATTGAATGTTGCGCCAGCGGACTTCTTCGAAACAAACCTAACGATGCCGAAGGATTATGCCGAACAGCAGCAAATTGGCTCTTTTTTTCAGCAGCTCGACCACCTTATCACCCTTCATCAGCGTAAGTATGACAAGCTGCAAGTTTTGAAGAAAGCCATGCTTGAAAAAATGTTTCCGAAAAACGGCAGCAGCGTCCCCGAAATTCGATTCAAGGGATTTACTGACGCTTGGGAACAGCGGAAGTTGGGGGAAGTTGTCGAACGCATCACACGCAAAAACGAAAATCTCGAATCAACTTTGCCACTGACAATCTCCGCGCAGTATGGTCTAATTAACCAGAATGAGTTCTTCGATAAGCGCATAGCAAGCAAGGATGTAAGCGGTTATTTTCTTGTTAGGAATGGTGAATTTGCTTACAATAAAAGTACATCTTCCGATGCTCCTTGGGGTGCAATTAAGCGTCTTGACAGTTACGAAAGTGGCGTATTATCAACGCTTTACATTGTTTTCAAAATTTCGGATGAGAGAAAGACCAGTTCTGATTATATAGTCACCTATTATAACACCGACTTGTGGCACAAGGGTATTCAGGCCATTGCAGCCGAAGGTGCGCGGAACCACGGCTTATTGAATGTTGCGCCAGCGGACTTCTTCGAAACAAACCTAACGATGCCGAAGGATTATGCCGAACAGCAGCAAATTGGCTCTTTTTTTCAGCAGCTCGACCACCTTATCACCCTTCATCAGCGTGAGTTAGAAAAGCTGCAAAATATCAAAAAATCCATGCTCGAAAAGATGTTTGTCTAAGGAGAATCGTGAAAAAATGGGAAAAATTATTTTATATCACGGCACTCCCGACAAAATCGTTGTGCCGAAATTTGGCGGCGGTGATGATAAACACGACTATGGCAGGGGCTTTTACCTTACCGAAAACATCGAACTTGCCAAAGAATGGGCGGTCTGCCGCCCGAACGACACAAATGGCTGGGTTCACAAGTACGAGCTGAAAACCACCGGGCTGAAAATTCTGGATTTTCAGCAGCACAGTGTTCTTGCGTGGCTGGCAGAGCTGATGAAGCACCGGGACGCCGCTGACTCTAAGCGATACCGTATGCTGGCAAAGAAATTTATCGAAAAATACGGCATGGATACCCGCGATTATGATGTGATTTGCGGCTGGCGCGCAAACGCCTCCTACTTTTACATTGCCAAAGAGTTTGTGCGCGATAATATTGATGTGGATATTCTGGAAGATCTGCTGTCGCTGGGCGGTTTGGGCATCCAGTATTGCATCAAGTCCGAGGCCGCGTATGCAAATCTGAAAGAAATAACCGACGAGCTGCTTGCCGTGGACTACACTGAATTTAACGACAGGTACAATCAGCGCGACATAACGGCAAGAAAACGGATGCGCGAACTGGTGGATTCCGACGCGAACACGGTCACAAAGGTGTTCAGCACACTGTTTGAGAGGTGAGGGACAATGCGCGCGTATGCAAAGGAATATGTAAGCGATGTAGTCGAAAATCAGGGCAAGCTCTTTGACCTTGTGGCACAGAAATACCCTGACAAGGATACTGCGGCTTTTATCAATTCCTATATGGCAAGCAAAACCAGAAAAAGCATCGACGAAGCCAAAGCCTATGTAAACACGATGAGCGCCCCCGAATTGTGGGATTACTTTTGCAAAACCGAGGACTTTACGCTGAAGGACGGCAAAGCCATCGAGGGGTTTATGCCGGACTGGATCGGCGAATTTTATGCGTATTATCAATGGTATTATAATCTGCCCAGCAGCGAAGTTGTAAAAAAAGTGCCGGTTGCTTTTCTGGAAAAAGCATACGGCGGGCTGCATGATCTGGAACTGGATTTGGCGGTACAAAAAGTCGGTGAAGTATAATGACGGTTGTTTGCTTTCATAACCCCAGTGAGGAAAACGGATATTTGAGCAACTGGTACCCCTGCCGCTTTACGGTGGAGGGGGGTGACTTTTCCTCCATGGAACAATATATGATGTATAAAAAGGCTGTCTACTTTGGTGACAAGGCTGTGGCGGCCAAAATTCTTGCAACCGATGATGTTGCCGAAATCAAGGCGCTTGGCAGGCTGGTTGCCAATTACAGCGAGCGTTATTGGAACGGTATTCGGCAAATCGTTGTTTTTACAGGGCTGCTTGCCAAATTCACCCAAAATGACGACCTGAAAGCGCAGCTTGCCGCCACCAAAGGTTCCGTTTTGGCTGAATGTGCGGTCAGGGATACCATTTGGGGCATCGGCTTGTCGATGAAGGACCCGGACAGGCTGGATATTGGCAAGTGGAAGGGGCAAAACCTGCTGGGCTATGCCCTGATGATGGTGCGCGAACGGCTGTAAAAGCGTACACAAATACCCGGAAAGGGGCAAAATAAATGACCTTTCAAAAGGAATCGGACTTTGAAGAAGCGCTTATAAAAATCCTGACGACCAAAGGCTGGGAGAGCACAATTCTGAAATATCCCACCGAGCAGGATCTGATTCGCAACTGGGCAAGCATTCTCTTTGACAATAACCGCGGCATAGATCGCCTTGGCGATTACCCCTTGACCGATGGCGAGATGCAGCAAATTGTAGAGCAGATTCGGGAATTGCGCACGCCGCTGAAGCTGAACGGCTTTATCAACGGCAAAACGGTTTCTGTCAAGCGCGATAACCCCGATGACAAGGCACATTTTGGCAAGGAAGTCAGCCTGAAAATCTACGACCGCATGGAGATTGCCGCCGGGCAAAGCCGCTACCAGATCGTGCAGCAGCCGATTTTTCCCGGTAAATCAAAAATGCTGAACGACCGCCGCGGCGATTTGATGCTGCTGATCAACGGTATGCCGGTGTTCCATCTGGAATTAAAGCGCAGCGGTGTGCCGGTGAGTCAGGCATATAACCAAATCGAAAAATACGCCCACGAGGGTGTGTTTACCGGGCTGTTCTCGCTTGTGCAGATTTTTGTGGCAATGAACCCGGAAGAAACCGTCTACTTCGCCAACCCCGGTCCCGACGGAAAATTCAACACCGATTACTACTTCCACTGGGCGGACTTCAACAACGAGCCAATCAACGATTGGAAAGAGATTGCCTCCAAGCTGCTGTCCATCCCCATGGCGCATCAGCTGATCGGCTTTTACACCGTGGCCGACGATGCGGACGGCGTGTTGAAGGTTATGCGCAGCTATCAGTATTATGCTGCCAGTGCGATTTCGGATGTAGTTTCCAAAACGAAATGGGACAGCGGCAAGCAGCGCGGCGGGTATATCTGGCACACCACCGGCAGCGGCAAGACGATGACTTCCTTCAAGTCCGCACAGCTGATTGCCAATTCCAACGATGCGGACAAGGTGGTTTTCCTCACGGATCGCATCGAGCTGGGAACGCAGTCGCTGAAAGAATACCGCGCCTTTGCCGATGAAAACGAGACCGTGCAGGCAACGGATAACACCTATGAGCTGATTACCAAGCTGAAAAGCATTGCCACCGCAGACACGCTGATTGTGACATCTATTCAGAAGATGAGCAATATCCGTGACGAGGAGGGCGGCAAAAATGCCCGCGATATTGAGCTGATCGGCAAAAAGCGGCTGGTGTTTATCGTGGACGAGGCGCATCGCTCCACCTTTGGCGATATGCTGGCAATTATAAAAGAAACCTTTCCCCGTGCGATTTTCTTCGGCTTTACCGGCACGCCCGTATTTGAGGAAAACGCCAAAAAGAACAACGCGCAAACCGATGTGTTTGGCAATGAACTGCACCGTTACAGCATAGCGGACGGCATCCGCGATAAAAATGTGCTGGGCTTTGACCCGTACAAGGTACTTACCTTCCGCGATAAAGATGTGCGGCAGGCTGTTGCACTGGAAAAGGCAAAGGCAGCTACGGTTGCAGACGCCCTGAATGACCCCGCAAAAGCCGCTGTGTACTATAAGTACATGGACAACACGCAGGTGAAAATGTACGGCGAACCGGGTCCGGACGGGAAGTGGATCAAGGGGATTGAGGATTATCTGCCCAATACACAATATCTGACGGCAGAGCATAAGCAGACCGTTATCGAGGATATTAAGGAAAACTGGCTGACTTTGAGCCACAACGGTAAGTTCCACGCCATTTTTGCCACAAGCAGCATCCCGGAGGCAATCGAATATTACCGCATGATGAAGATCACCATGCCGGAATTGAAAACAAGCTGCCTTTTTGACCCGAACATTGATAATAACGGCGGCGCCATTTACAAAGAGGATGGGCTTGTTGAAATTATCGAGGATTACAATAAGCGCTATGGGCAGGATTTTACAATACCCACCCACGCACGGTTTAAGAAGGATCTGTCGCTGCGTCTGGCGCACAAGGAGCAGTATAAGCGCATTGAACGCACACCCGACCAACAGCTTGATTTGCTGATCGTTGTTGACCAGATGCTGACCGGCTTTGACTCCAAGTGGGTTAATACCCTCTATATGGATAAGATGCTGGAATACGAGAACATTATACAGGCGTTTTCCCGCACAAACCGACTGTTTGGACCGGATAAACCGTTCGGCGTGATTCGCTATTACCGCAAGCCGCACACAATGGAACAAAATGTGCTGAAAGCGGTGAAGCTGTACTCCGGTGACCGCCCGATTGGATTGTTTGTTGACCGCCTTGCCCACAACCTTGAAAAAATGAACGAGGTGTACGGCGACATTGCGGAGTTGTTTACGAGCGCGGGTGTGCCTGATTTTGAAAAGCTGCCGCAGGACAGAAGCGTCTGCGCCAAGTTTGCCAAGCTGTTCCGTGAGCTTAACGACTACATGGAGGCAGCGCGTGTGCAGGGCTTTACATGGAATCAAAGCGTATATCATTGCCCGGACGATGCTGCCGATGAAACCATTGATGTCGAAATGCTGTTTGATGAGTCTGCCTATCTGATTTTGGCACAGCGCTATAAGGAACTGTCCGCCGAGCCGTCGGACCCTTCCGATGACGGCGATGCGCCGTATGATTTGGTGGGCTATTTGACGGAAATCGACACCGGTGTGATTGATTCCAACTATATGAACAGCCGCTTTGATAAGTACCTGAAGCTGCTGAATCAGGCGGGTGCATCGGGAGAATCCATAGAACAGGCAAAAGCCGAACTGCATAAGTCCTTTGCCAGCCTGACACAGGAAGAACAGAAGTTTGCCAACATCTTCCTGCACGATATTGAACGCGGCGACGCCACACCCGAACCCGGCAAGACGCTGCGGGATTACATCACCGAGTACCAGTGCCGTGCGAAGAATGACCAAATCCACCGCTTTGCCGTTGTGTTTGGCTTGGATGAAGAAAAGCTCCGCAATATGATGGGTCTGGGGCTGACGAAAACCAATATCAACGAGTTTGGCCGCTTTGACGAACTGAAGAAAAGCGTAGACAAAGCAAAGGCAAAAGCCTATTTTGAGAAAAAAGAGGGCGTAAAGCTGATACCGCCCAAGGTAAACCAGAAAGTGGACAGTTTGCTGCGGGAATTTATTGTAACCGGCGGCTTCGAGGTGTAAGGCTGCATATTTATAAGCGATAAGTCGAACAAAAGGGCCAAGGAAAATCCGAGGCCCTTTTACTTTTGCTTGGGAACAGCGGAAGTTATCCGAAATTGCAGGTAAGGTTACCGAGAAAAATACCGGACTACAATATGTAGAGACGCTTACAAACTCGGCGGAATTTGGAATCATCAGCCAAAGAGATTTCTTTGACCACGACATATCAAAGTTAGGTAGTTTAGATGGCTACTACATTGTCCGAAATGAAGATTTTGTTTACAACCCTCGCATTTCAACTTCTGCACCTGTGGGGCCGATAAATCGCAATAAACTTGGGCGTACAGGCGTAATGTCGCCGTTATACACGGTCTTTCGCCCGCATGATATTGATACTACTTATTTGGAACACTTCTTTAAGTGCGGCTATTGGTATTCCTTTATGAATTTCAATGGTGACTCCGGTGCAAGGTCAGACCGTTTTTCCATCAAAGATGATGTGTTTTTTCAGATGCCCATACCTGTACCGCATATAGAAGAACAACGAAAAATCGGATTATTTCTAACCCAGCTCGACCACCTTATCACCCTTCATCAGCGTAAGCGCTTGGGTCGATACAAAAAGGCTCCGTTTGTACCAGCCAAGCGGAGCGAATTATGCAAATTGTAAATGAATTATGAACGCTGCACTTTTTGGGCTTCTGATGTGATGTTTTTATATAGAGGGACAAAAAATCCCTCATTCCCCCTTTTCTGCACCTTGATAACCGAATATCCGAATCACCGGCTACATACAACTGACCTTGCCGCAACCCAAGGAGCGTTTCGGCAGGTGCGTCCCGGTTCTGACGCGAGGATACCGCCGTAACGGCGGTGGAGCGCCCCCAGAGGCGGGAGAGGTGGCGTGGAACACATACCTCAAGCGAAGGGTCAGCAATCATGATACACACCGTGGCGATGCTCTCAAGGAGTCGGCGGTACTGCCAACAATGTGGTACAGGAAGTGGGAGCTGTTTCCAGCAGCCGGGCCGGTGGTTCGCCCTTTATATCCGGGAAGTAGTGTCGAATAGGGTATACCATTTGATTCCAGATTATGGCGGCCACAAGTTTTCAACAAGTGACCGCCATGCTTGTGGGATTAAATCCGCAAATTTTCAAAAAAGAGGTGTTTTGTATAAGCAGCAAAGGATTTAACCAGCGCGATGCCTACCGTGTGATGCTGCGCAAGTATCCCGATGTGATGAACATCGAGCAGATGTGCGATGCCCTGCGAATCAGCACCAAAACGGGGTACAAGCTGCTGCACGAAGGCAAAATCCCGGCGATGAAAATCGGGCGCTCGTATCGCATCCCCAAAGCCCACCTGTTTACCTACCTTCAGATTTGCGGTCAACACTGTCGAGCAGAGAATCGACAGTGTTGATTGTTTTGCGCCGATGCGTTATGCTGTTCTTGTCAACAGCAGATCGGGGGCGACCCAAACCGAAGGAGGTATTTATTTATGGCCGCAGGGCATTGTCATTATCGTCATAGTACGATTTTGATTGGTTTCATACTGTGCTGTGTCATATTCAGCGGGTATCAGCTTGGTAGCGGGGACCGCTACCCGTCCAATCAAAGAAGCGGTTCCCCAATATCGTTTCAGACCATTATAGCTATCGGAAAGTGGAACTGTGGAAACACGCAAAGCCTCTGCTATTTGATTTGGCAGAGGCTTTTGGGTACACGGTAATATTCTCTAATTTCGAACGAGTTATAGGTTACACTATATTGTAAGTAATCGCGCTATTCGCTTGATTACAATCAAGCAATTCAAAAAAATCGAAAATGTTAAAGAGTATACTGTAACGCTGCCGATAAAATGTAGTATAGCAATACAGTTTTGCTGCAAAGTTCCATATAAAGGCACAAGTGCTAGTCCCATAAAAAGAACTACTAAATCCGTAATGGACAAGCAAGATAAATATAGTATGGTGTTGATTGTCTCATTGAACACTGTACCGTAAGCAGGATAACCCTTTTTCTTTTTCTCATTTCCACTGGCGATTGCACCTAATGTGGCAAATAATAACCCCAGCAAAATTGAAATTGCCGTACATACCGTTTCCAGAACACTCGTGCTAATTGGGGAAATTAACGTCAGACCAATTCCAAAGCTAATTGGTGTTGCCATAAAAATTACGCGATGGCGTAAAGAAGAAAGCATTTTCCAGTAATCACAGACAATTTCACGGATATTCAGAAAAGAATTTTTCTTTCGCAAAGAATAGCGTATAATCAGTAAGAATGTGATTGCAAGAATCAAGGCACCACAAAAATGTGTTTCGCTCATGATAGCTCCTCCGTTAGCGTCTTGATATCACATGAATAGTCATATCCATTTTTTCAATGTATTCTGTCGCGCGTGCACATAAGTACGAAATGATGGTATTCTCGTCAGCATGACCGTTCTCTTTTTCGTATTGGCTGGGTATGTATTCAAGAATGCTCAGATTATCGTATTTATGCAGATTAACCGTTCTTTCTTTACCATCTCCGATGTCTATTGTTGCAGTAACATTGTCGTAAGATATGCCGTTTTCTAATTCAAAAATCGCAGACTTGTCTAAACCGAAATGGATTAAACGCTCAATAAAAGTATTGGCTGCTCTTCCGAAAAAGGAGGACAAGACTCGCTCTTCCTTGGCATAAGAAATCCCACTCAGTTGGTCACTGTTGTCTTCTGAGGTGCGATTACGGGTCAATTTCAACCGTTTGAGTGTACCTAAATCAAAAAAAGCCCTTAGAAATTCACTGGGAGATACATTGCACGTGTGAAAAGTTGCGTTCATTTTATCTTTCGCAAACTCATTTATCATTTTACAGGTAATAGATTTGGCACCGTATATCCCCATAGATTGGAAAAGGATTAAGCCCTTGTTAATGGGTTCCGTTGACGTCTCTTTTTTGGGGATAGCAACAAATACAAAGAAAGGAACCATTCCTGCTTGATTCTTTTCAATTGAACCAACTCGTTCATGAGATGTTGCATCGTATATGTCGCTTTCTATCCCATAATTCCCCGAATGTATGCAAGCAGCAATGTAAGAAAATTTGTCGGTTTCTCCGCGCCAATTGGGATTTGTTTCAATGTAATACAACTTCTTTTCGGATTCAAGCGTTTCCATTGTGCGGCGAACAGCAAAAAAGGCTTCAAAAAAATCTATTGCCTGGGAGTATTGCGTATCATTGTATTGAACAGGGGAGTTCAGCCCTAAATAACAGCTATTCTTGCCTGATTGGAAAAAGTAGAAGCTGGAAACATATAAACCCAAACTCATTTAAAAGACTCCTTTTTGTATGCGCAATCCTATGAGCAACTATGTTCTTTGTGACATAGGAAAAATGGTGTAGATAGAAAAACTGTTTTCATATGTGTAGATTATCACAATCAGGCCACATAATCTTCCACTCAAAATACTCTGCCTGCGTAATCTCCCCAGCATACAACTTCTTCTGAACCGCAGCCCAATCCTTCAGAAAATCATCCAAGATCGTATCATCAAACCACATGGCCACGGGGGAGCGCGGCGGCCATTCGTCATTATCGTCATAGCGCAATGTCAAATTGGGGTTGGCGTTATACAGAGCCGGACTGCGCTCGGTAGGAATTAGCCGAATGACGCCGGGCTGCTCCTCGTCCAGCCAGAAAAGCTGCTCCAGAATATCATTCGCCG
>ENA-ORIJ01000462-ORIJ01000462.1-human-gut-metagenome-genome-assembly--contig:-NODE-462-length-26487-cov-8.06598_pt1 | contig 26487 bp, 19 predicted proteins | sample MGYA00243030_ERZ508746 | MGnify/ENA primary metagenome ERZ508746 (study PRJEB26277, sample SAMN04329826) | human gut metagenome | biome: human-associated habitat | host: Homo sapiens | place: USA... | reverse complement strand
TGGAGTTCTTTGAGGAGAACCCCGGCGTGGCAAAGGCCATTTTTGAAAAGGCCACCCAGGCAGCCCGCGCCCGCGCCGCTGCCAAAAAGGCCCGGGAGCTGGTGCGCCGCAAGAGCGCGCTGGAGACCAGCCGGATGCCCGGCAAGCTGGCCGACTGCCGTGAAAAAGACCCCACCCGTACCGAGATCTTCATCGTCGAGGGTGACTCTGCAGGCGGCTCTGCCAAGATGGGCCGTGACTCTGCCATTCAGGCCATCCTCCCCCTGTGGGGCAAGATGCTGAACGTGGAAAAAGCCCGCGCGGACCGCATCTACGGCAACGATAAGCTGATGCCCGTGGTGCTGGCTCTGGGCTGCGGCATCGGCGAGGAATTCGATATCTCCAAGCTGCGGTATGATAAAGTGTTCATCATGGCCGATGCCGATGTCGATGGCTCTCACATCTGCACCCTGATGCTGACCTTCTTCTTCCGCTATATGCGCCCCCTCATCGAGCAGGGCCATGTCTATGTCGCCCAGCCGCCCTTGTTCAAGGTGCAGAAGGGCAACACCATCAAGTACGCCTACAACGATGCTGAAATGGCCATCCTCTCGCAGGAGATGCCCGGCGCAAAGGTCAACCGCTATAAGGGCCTTGGTGAGATGAACCCCGAACAGCTGTGGGAGACCACCATGAACCCCGATAACCGGGTCATCGTTCAGATCACCATTGAGGATGCCGAAAAGGCCGATGAAGCCTTTACCATCCTGATGGGCGACCAGGTGGAGCCCCGCCGCCGCTTTATCGAGACCAACGCCCAGTACGCGAAGCTGGATGTGTAATTGGAGGAAACAATGGAAGAAGATTATGTGATGATACCGGGCAGCGGTACCAAAAAGATCATCCGCGATGTCAAGAAGGAGATCGAGACCGCGTTCCTGGACTACTCCATGTCAGTCATCGTGTCCCGCGCCCTGCCCGATGTGCGCGACGGCCTGAAACCTGTCCACCGCCGCATCCTGTACACCATGCATGAGCGCGGCAACGACCCCAGCCATGCATACCGCAAATCCGCCGACACCGTTGGTGCGGTGCTGGGTTCCTACCACCCCCACGGCGACGCATCCGTTTACGATGCCATGGTCCGTCTGGCACAGGATTTCTCCCTGCGCTACCCGCTGGTGGATGGTCAGGGTAACTTTGGTTCTGTGGATGGCGACCCCCCGGCTGCTTACCGTTACACCGAGGCCCGCATGAGCCGTATGGCCGTGGAGATGCTGACCGATATCGACAAGGATACCATCGACTGGGACCCCAACTTTGATGAGACCAAGAAGGAGCCCAGCGTTCTGCCCTGCCGTTTCCCGAACCTGCTGGTCAACGGCAGTCAGGGCATCGCTGTTGGTATGGCCACCAACATTCCGCCCCACAACCTGAGCGAGGTCATTGACGGCTGTGTGGCCTATATCGAGGACCCGGACATCGACCTGCCCGGCCTGATGGAGCACATCAAGGGACCCGATTTCCCCACCGCCGGCATCATCCTGGGCCGCAGCGGCATCCGTGCTGCCTATGCCACCGGCCGCGGCAAGATCACCCTGCGCGGCCGTGCCACCATTGAAGAAAAGAAGAATGGCCGCGCCCAGATCATCGTGACCGAGATCCCCTACATGGTCAACAAGGCACGCCTCATTGAGAACATTGCCGACCTGGTCAAGGAAAAGCGGATCGAGGGCATCAGTGACCTGAACGATGAGACCAACCGCAAGGGAATGCGCATCGTGATCGATGTGCGCAAGGATGCCAACCCACAGGTCGTCCTGAATCAGTTGTATCAGTACACTCAGCTGCAGGATACCGTGGGTGTCATCATGCTGGCCATCGACCACAAGGTGCCCAAGGTGATGACCCTGAAGCAGATGATCCAGAAGTATGTCGAGTTCCAGGACGAGGTGGTGCGCCGCCGCACCCAGTATGACCTGAAAAAGGCCCGGGAACGCGCCCACATTCTGGAAGGCCTGAAGAAGGCCACCGACATTGTGGATGAGCTGATTGCCACCATCCGTGCCTGCAAGGGCGGCATGAGCGAGGCCAAGGCTGCCATCATGGAGCAGTTCGGCTTTGATGACCCGCAGGCAGATGCCATCGTCAAGCTGCAGCTGGGCCGTCTGGCTGGTCTGGAGATCCTGAAGATCGAGGAAGAGCTGGGCTCCCTGAACGCCAAGATCCGGGATTGGGAAGAGATCCTGGCCGATGATGCCCGCGTGCTGGAGATCGTCAAGAGTGAGCTGCTGGAAATGAAGCGCCGCTTCGGCGATGACCGCCGCACCGAGATCGAGACCGTGACCGGCGAGGTGGATATCGAGGATCTGATCGCTGAGGAGCAGTGCGTTTATACCCTGACCGAGGCCGGTTATATCAAGCGCCAGCTCAAGGCCACTTATCAGGCCCAGAAACGCGGCGGCCGCGGCATCTCCGGCATGACCCGCAAGGAAGAGGATATCGTGCAGGAGATGTTCGTGGGCTCCACCCATGATTATGTCCTGTTCGTTACCGATAAGGGCCGCCTGTTCCGCATCAAGGGCTACACCATCGCCGAGGGCAGCCGCACCAGCAAGGGAACCAACATCGTGAACCTGCTGCAGCTGGCCGAGGGCGAAAAGGTCACCAACATGCTCTGCCAGAGCAAGGATACGGCCAATGAGGGCGGTTTTGTGACCATGGTTACGAAACAGGGCCTCATCAAGCGCACCCCGCTGGAGCAGTACGCCAACATCCGCAAGTCCGGCCTGATCGGCATTGCCCTGAACGAGGGGGATGCGCTGGCCTGGACAAGACTGACCTCCGGCCACGATATGCTCATCGTTGCAACCCGCAACGGTCAGGCCATCCGCTTCAATGAGGAGGATGCCCGTCCCATGGGCCGCAGCGGCCACGGCGTGCGCGCCATCAAGCTGGCCGAGGGCGACGAGGTCGTGGGTGTCTGCATCTGCCGTGAGAACGCCACCATCCTGACCGTGACCGAGAACGGCAAGGGCCGCCGGTCCGACATCGACACCTACCGCATTACCGCCCGCGGCGGCAAGGGCATCCGCAACTACGATGCCTCCAAGGACAAGGTCGCCGCGGTCAAGATCGTGGACGATGTGGATGACGTGCTGCTGAGCAGCCAGGAGGGCATCATCATCCGCCTGCACGCCAATGAGATCCCGGTGCAGAGCCGCTACGGCTCCGGTGTCCGTGTCATGCGTCTGGGCGAGAATGATAAGGTCATGGTCCTGGCCCGTACCGACCACGACGATGAAGCCCAGACCGAGACAGTAGAGGCTGAGGAGGGCGATGAGCCCACCGCAGAGCAGCTGGCCGCCATGGAAGCAGCCGATGAGGCCTCTGCCTCCGAGGCACCGGCTGAGGATTGAGCCTGTCTTGCCTCTCCTGCTAGGAGAGGTGGCACGGCACAGCCGTGACGGAGAGGTTCTTCTCCCCAAAAGCAAAACCTCTCAGGCGCTTTGCGCCAGCTCCCCTAGCAGGGGAGCCAAGCAAAGCGAGGGCGAAAAAGTTAGCCTGGACTTCTATCAGAAAATATGATAGACTAACGAAACGATCACAAAATCCCATGGGGGAGTAGCAGGCGCTGTTTGCAGACGGCGCAGCAAGTCAACACAATGACAGCACTGCTGTCTGGCTTGCTTTCATTTGCGAGACTCATGTGTTATGGTGCGGAGTACCACGCCCAACACATGGAGTTCATTTGTAAAAAATGACCCGAGACCGGACGTGCACGCGCGCCGATCTCGGGTTTTGTTTTTGCCGCACCGTAATTTTGGTCAGATTCAGGAGGCATTCAGTTATGGAATGGAGTTTTTTGTTTTTTCTCAACAGTGCACTGCTGGGCGTGGGCCTTGCCATGGACGCGTTTTCGGTCTCGATGGCAAACGGTCTGCATGACCCCGGCATGTCCCGAAAAAGGATGTGCATCATTGCGGGCACCTTTGGCGTGTTTCAGGCCGTGATGCCCATGACAGGCTGGGTCTGCGTCCATACCATCGTGGAGATGTTCTCTTCCTTTGAAACATTTATTCCCTGGATCGCCCTTGCCCTGCTGGGCTATATCGGCGGCAAGATGCTGATCGATGGCATCCGGGGCGAGGAAACCGAGGAAGCCGCCGCGCTGAGTGCCGGTGCCCTCTTCATGCAGGGCGTGGCCACCAGCATCGATGCCCTCTCGGTCGGCTTTACCATTGCGGAGTATGGCTGGCTGATGGCGCTGACGGCTTCCGGCATCATTGCCGTCGTCACCTTCTTCCTCTGCATGGCGGGCCTGCGCATCGGCAAAAAGTTCGGCACAAAGCTCTCCGGCAAGGCCTCTGTGCTGGGCGGTGTCATCCTCATCGGCATTGGGCTGGAGATCTTCATCTCCGGCGTGTTCTTCTGAAAAAACGGGCAAACAAAACCGGCACAGCGTCAGGCAGGCGCTGTGCCGGTTTTGTTCCCCGTGGAACATTTTTTAAGGGTGCATTATTTTTCCGGCTCGAAGTAGTCGGCATATTCCTCGGTGAGCTTAGAGCCCAGCCGACGGATGCCGCCGTAGAGGTGGCGCTCCACCAGCGGCTCAAAGGCGGCAAGATCACACCGCTCAATGGCGGCAATGATGTTCTGGTGGTCGGCAATCACCTCGTCCAGCCCGCCGCTGGTCATGGTGTCCAGCATCCGGAAGCGGCTGTAATCGGCGTGGGCGTTCTGTAAGGTGCGCCACAGATACATTTTTCCCATGGCGGCAAACCATGTCTCGTGGAGCAGGCGGTCTGCCTCATAGAGCTTGTTGTAGTCGATCTCCTCGGCACGGGCCAGCGCGGCGTAGGCATCGGCCCGCCGCCGGATGAGCGCCCGCTGTTCCGGCGTACACTTGGGCGAGAAGTCCCGCAGGACGCGGGCTTCCACAGCGGTGCGCTCGTAAATGAGCTCATCCACGATCTCCCGGTTCAGCCGGGTCACAGTGGTACCCTTGTAGGGCACGATCTTCACCAGCCCATTCTCCTGCAGCCGCTGCAGCACCACCCGGATCATGGAACGCGGTGCCCCAAAGCGGGCGCAGAGCGGGTTTTCGCTCAACGAACTGCCCGGCCGCAGGGTCAGGTCGATGATCTCCCGCTCCAGTACAGCGTAAATTTCAGCGTCGGTCTTGTATTGCTGTTCCATATCACTCACCTAGTTGAAATGATTATTCCTTTAGCGGGCTCGCCCTCTCAGTCATCGCTACGCGATGCCAGCTCCCCCAAAGTGGGAGCCCTTGGCAGTCCACGCAAACTTCATCTTTTTGCCAAGGCCTCTCCCTTTGGGAGAGGTGTCACCGCAGGTGACGGAGAGGGCGAGGATGCTGACCATGTGCAACAGCCTTATTCCAAAAACTCCTTCCACGGTGCGGCGGCGGGCAGGGGCAGAGAAAAGGCCATGGGCTTGCCGGTCTCCGGGTGGACGAACTGCAGCCCTGCGCTCTGCAGGGCAATGTCCCCCTTGAACCGGCTGCCATATTTGCCGTCTCCGTAAAGCGGGTGCTTCCGGGAGGCAAACTGCACCCGGATCTGATGTGTCCGCCCGGTGTGGAGCGTGATCTCCGCAAGGCTCAGGGAACCGTCCGGTGCCGTCTCTACGATGCGGTATTCCAGCACGGCTTCCCGCACCCCCTTGCGGGGGCGCTTTACCGGAAAGACCCGGCCCTTCCGGCTGTCCTTGAACAGATAGTCCCGCAGGATACCCTCGGGTGGCAGCTGTTCGTCCGGCCCGCCTGCAATCACGGCCCGGTATGTTTTAAGAAAGCAGAGCTGTGCCGGTGCACCGGGGCCAGCCTCTGCTCTGCCGTCCAGAATGGCATAAGCCTGCTGGCTCTCCGTCACCTGTTTTGTCAGGGCAGCTGCGGCTCCGGGTGTTCTGGCATAGACCATCAGCCCCGAAACACCGGTGTCCAGCCGGTGGATGACCCCAACGTATGCATCCGGCCTGCCCCACCGCTGGCGCAGGGCAGCGGGCACGCCCTCCTCGCTGGTCAGCCCGGCGGGCTTGTCCAGCACCACAAGGGCGGTATCTTCGTAGAGAATGTTCACAGCTTGCCCTCGTCCAGCAGGGCCTTGAGCTTGAGCACGCCTGCAATGGTCTTGCCATCCTTGATCTCGCCGCGCATCACCATCTCATAGGCCTGGGTCAGCGGCACCCGGTCAGGGGTCAGGAACTCGTCCGCATCCAGATGCATCCGGGTCTCGTGCAGACCGGTGGCCACCCAGGTGTAGATGATCTCGGTATCATAGCCCACGGTGGGATAGAACTCGCCCAGGGAGGTGTACTTGTCGGCGGTCAGGCCGCACTCCTCCTCCAGCTCCCGCTTGGCGGCTTCAAAGGGATCCTCCCCTTTTTCCAGCTTGCCGGCGGGCAGCTCCCACAGCTCCTGCTGCATGGCGTAGCGGAACTGGCGCACCATGCAGATGGTGCCGTCCTCAAAGTAGGGCACGATGCAGGCCCCGCCGTGGTGGTGGACCACCTCGCGGGTGGCGGTCTTTCCATTTTCCAAAAGGGCGGTATCTTTGGTCAGGGTGACCACCCGGCCCTCGAACAGCACCTCACTTGTGAGCGTCTTTTCAAAATGTGCAGCGTCCATCGTATTTGCGTCCTTTCCAGATGATAATGATGCTGGTTCAAGTTTACGGCAACAAAGCTCCGGTTGTCAATTCAAAATTGAGGATAAATTAAGAAAAATACAGCAAAAAAGCCGGATTCTTAATAATCTGTCAGGTTAGATGCAACAAAAAACACAAGCGTAAAAAAGCACCAAAAAATTTCTTGAAATTTTGTTGCGTTTTGCCAGTGGGTTTGCATTTACTTTGAGGGCGGAATTTGCTAATATAATATATGAGCAATAGTGCCTTTTGGGGTTCTCCGGCCCCAGCGGGGCGCGATTGCCCCGCGCAAAAGGTACCAAATTCTGAACAATGGAGGAAGAAAAATGCCTAGAGCAAAGCAAACCATGGATGGCAATACCGCTGCCGCTCATGTAGCATACGCCTACACGGACGTGGCTGCTATCTACCCCATTACCCCGTCTTCTCCGATGGCTGACTCTGTGGACCAGTGGTCCGCAGCTGGTCAGAAGAACATCTTCGGCAACCAGGTCAAGGTCGTCGAGATGGAGTCTGAGGCCGGCGCTGCCGGCGCTGTGCACGGCTCTCTGGGTGCAGGTGCTGTTACCACCACCTTCACCGCTTCTCAGGGCCTGCTGCTGATGATCCCCAACATGTACAAGATCGCTGCTGAGCAGCTGCCCTGCGTGTTCGATGTTTCTGCACGTACCGTTGCTACCCAGTCCCTGAACATCTTTGGTGATCACAGCGACGTTATGGCTTGCCGCCAGACCGGCTTTGCAATGCTGGTCGAGAGCAGCGTGCAGGAAGTTATGGATCTGTCCCCTGTCGCACATCTGTGCGCCATCGAGGGCAAGGTTCCCTTCCTGAACTTCTTCGATGGCTTCCGTACCTCTCACGAGTACCAGAAGATCGAGAAGTGGGACTACGCTGATCTGAAGGAAATGTGCAACATGAAGGCTGTTGAGGAGTTCCGTGCCAAGGCTCTGAACCCCGAGCACCCCAAGATGCGCGGTTCCCACGAGAACGGCGACGTGTTCTTCCAGCACCGTGAGGCCTGCAACTCCGCTTACGACGCACTGCCCGCAGTGGTCGAGAAGTACATGGCCAAGATCAACGAGAAGCTGGGCACCAACTACGATCTGTTCAACTACTACGGCGCACCCGATGCTGACCGTGTCATGATCGCTATGGGCTCTGTCTGCGACGTTGCTGACGAAGTCATCGATTACCTGAACGCCAAGGGCGAGAAGGTCGGTATCGTCAAGGTCCGCCTGTACCGTCCCTGGGTGTCCTCCGCTCTGCTGAAGGTCCTGCCCAAGACTGCAAAGAAGGTTGCAGTTCTGGATCGTACCAAGGAGCCCGGCTCCCTGGGCGAGCCCCTGTACCTGGATGTTGCTGCTACCCTGCGTGAGGCTGGCCTGAACGATGTCGTTCTGACCGGCGGCCGTTACGGCCTGGGCAGCAAGGACACTCCCCCGTCCTCCATCTTCGCTCTGTTCAAGGAGCTGGAGAAGGATCAGCCGAAGGAGCGTTTCACTCTGGGTATCACCGATGACGTCACCTTCCTGTCCCTGCCCGAGGTCAAGCCCGCTCCCATCACCGCAGCTGCTGGCACCAAGGAGTGCAAGTTCTGGGGTCTGGGCGGCGACGGTACTGTCGGCGCAAACAAGAACTCCGTCAAGATCATCGGCGACCACACTGATAAGTATGTTCAGGCATACTTCCAGTATGACTCCAAGAAGACCGGCGGCGTGACCATCAGCCACCTGCGTTTCGGCGACAAGCCCATCCGCAGCCCCTACTACATCAACCAGGCTGACTTCGTGGCCTGCCACAACCCCGCTTACATCCACATGGGCATGAAGATGGTCCAGGATGTCAAGCCCGGCGGCGTGTTCATGATCAACTGCCAGTGGACCGATGAGGAGCTGGGCCAGCACCTGAACGCTGAGGCCAAGAAGTACATTGCTGACAACAACATTCAGCTGTACACCATCAACGCCATCGATAAGGCAATCGAGATCGGTATGGGCAAGCGCACCAATACCATCCTGCAGTCCGCTTTCTTCAAGCTGGCTGACGTTATGCCCATCGAGGACGCTGTCAACTTCATGAAGCAGGCAGCTCAGAAGAGCTACGGCAAGAAGGGCCAGGACGTTGTTGAGATGAACTGGAAGGCCATCGATGCTGGTGTTGACGCGATCCACAAGGTCGACGTTCCCGCTTCCTGGTCCAACCCCGAGGCTGATCCCGCTCCCAAGGCTCTCACCGGCCGTCCGGAGCTGGTCAAGCAGATCCGTGATGTCATGGAGCCCATCGCTCGTATGGACGGCGACAGCCTGCCCGTTTCCGCTTTCGTTGCAAATGCAAACGGCGAGTGGGAGCAGGGCGCATCTGCATACGAGAAGCGCGGCACCGCTGTGAACGTTCCCGAGTGGGATGCTTCCAAGTGCGTCGGCTGCAACCAGTGTGCATTCGTCTGCTCTCATGCTACCATCCGTCCCTTCCAGCTGACCGCTGACGAGCTGGCAGCTGCTCCTGCTCAGACCAAGAGCCGTGACAACCGCCCCGCAAACGAGTACAAGTTTGTGATGGCTGTTTCTCCTCTGGACTGCATGGGCTGCGGCGAGTGCGTCACCGTCTGCCCCACCAAGGCAATTGCTATGGTTCCTCAGGAGAGCCAGGCCGATCAGCAGGCAGTCTTCGACTACTGCGTCGCCAACATCTCCAAGAAGCCCAGCAAGTTTGCTGATGACACCGTTATTGGTTCTCAGTTCAACCAGCCCCTGCTGGAGTTCTCTGGCTCCTGCGCAGGCTGTGCCGAGACCTCTTACGCTCGCCTGATCACTCAGCTGTTCGGCGAGAAGATGTACATCTCCAACGCTACCGGCTGCTCCTCTATCTGGGGCGGCACCGCTTCCATCTCTCCGTACACCGTCAACAAGGACAGCGGCCATGGTCCTGCATGGTGCAACTCCCTGTTCGAGGATAACGCTGAGCATGGTCTGGGCCTGTACCTCGGCCAGAAGACCGTTCGTGAGAACCTGATCAAGCGCATTGCTGAGGTTGCTGGTTCTGACAAGGCTTCCGCTGAGCTGAAGGCTGCCTTCGACAAGTTCATGGAGACCAAGAACAACACCAAGGCAAACGACGAACCCGCCAAGGCTCTGATCGCTGAGCTGGAGAAGGCTGCTGCCGCTGGCTGCACCGAGTCCGCTGAGATCCTGAAGAGCAAGGAGTTCATCGCCAAGAAGTCCGTCTGGATCTTCGGTGGTGACGGCTGGGCATACGACATCGGCTTCGGCGGCCTGGATCACGTCCTGGCTTCCGGCGAGGATGTCAACGTCATGGTCTTCGATACTGAGATGTACTCCAACACCGGTGGACAGGCATCCAAGGCTTCCAACATTGGTGAGGTCTGCCAGTTCGCTGCTGCTGGTAAGGAGATCAGCAAGAAGAGCCTGTCCGAGATCGCAATGACCTACGGTTACATCTATGTTGCTCAGATCGCTCTGGGCGCTAACATGAACCAGGCTGTCAAGGCTATCGCAGAGGCTGAGGCATATCCCGGCCCCTCCCTCATCATCGGCTACGCTCCCTGCGAGCTGCACGGTGTTAAGGGCGGCATGACCAACTGCCAGAACGAGATGAAGAAGGCAGTTGAGGCTGGTTACTGGAACCTGTTCACCTTCAACCCCGCCAACAAGGCTCAGGGCAAGAACCCCTTCACTCTGACCTCCAAGGCTGTGGATGCCGAGAAGTATCAGGCACTGCTGGCAAACGAGACCCGTTACAGCCGCCTGACCCGTGCATTCCCCGAGCGTGCAAAGGCTCTGTTCGCACGCAACGAGCAGGTTGCAAACGATCGTTACGAGCACCTGACCCGTCTGGTCGAGCTGTACAAGTAATCCTGTTTTCTGAACAATGGTTGGCAATGGCCGCAGCGGCACCCTAGTCCGCAAGGCGGCTGCTCCGCACTGGCGATTACTGCGCAACGCAGCAGTGCGAAACTGCGGCCCCGCCGCCCTGAGCAGAGCATGATGAACGTGCAAACGAGCATTTGCGCAAACTTCTGATTTCATTCCCTCGCCCGCCACGGCCCGCGAACCGTGCCGGGCAGGGTGTTTGAAATACCAAAGCGCCCGCGAGGGTCCTTGAAAGCACACCCCGCGTGTGTCAGGAGCATAAGGTCTGGCAACAGATACCTTGTTCCGCCTGCTGCATAAGACCTGCCCTGCAGGAATCTTGCCGCAGTCAAAAACGAATCCGTTTTTAGCGCCCCGCTCACTTTATAGTGAACGGGGCGTATTTTTGTGTAAGGAAACAGAAACCGCTGTACGGAATGTTCCATACAGCGGTTCTCTCATCTATATACTATTTTGCGGGAGCAGGAATGAATTCAATTTTGACCTGCATTCCCATACCGGCAGCAAGGCGCTGCAGCGTCCGCAGAGAAGGATTTGCGTTGCCGTTTTCCAGCTTGCTGATGTCTGCCTGAGCAATGCCGGTACGCTCCGAGAGCTCCTTCTGGGTCAGGCCGCTTACCTTCCGGGCATCGATCATTGCCTGTACCAGCGAAAGCTCTGGCTGAAGTGCCTCCCACTCCGCTTTGAATTCAGGGTCTTCCAGTTGTTTGTTGAGAAAATTCCGAAAATCACTCACGATATCTTCTCCTTTCGTTCAAGATAGTCTGCACGATATTTTTTGGCCAGGGCAATTTCCTCTGGTGGCGTTTTTTGCGTTTTCTTGATAAAGCCGTTGGTCAGAACAATGCGCTTTCCAATGTAAAAGAAATACAGAACACGTGTGATATTGCTGCTCTGCTTAGCACGGATCTCAAAAATTCCGTCCCCAATAAATTTGGAGTAGGGCTCCCGCAGTTGTGGTCCGTTGGCTTCCAGCAGTGCGACAGCACCCAATACCTTTGCACGCATTTTGGTGTCAAGGGATTCCAGAAAATCATCTACCGGACAGTCGCCATTCTCCTTATGGTAGAAGTCTACATCGTAACATTCCAAGCGGCAACCCTCCTCTATGGGATATATCCCATTTCTATAATATGCGATATATCCTATTTTGTCAAGAGTGCGATAAAAATATCTTCTCGCTATTTTACAATTTCTTCATAGGATTTTCATGCAAACCCGTGCTTTTGGTGCTATACTACTGACATAAGGAACCGGGGCCGCAACCGATTCCTTGTACATGATTCCTCCTCACACCAAGGCAATATCCAAACAGAAAGTCCCTTTCAGTGGTCCGCAAGCACTGGAAGGGGCTTTCTGCGTGTTTTGGTGGAAATTCCCGCCTGATTCGGTGCATTTAGGGTTGACCGGCCTTTTGGGCGGCGCTATAATAAAAAGTGGAAAAGATCTTTAGGAGGTGAACGCAGGACAATGGACCCGGATCATAGTCGAAGATGCGGTTTTGGTGCGATAGGACGGGACATGGAGCAGGCTGCGTTCGCCTTTTTTGCCCGGTAAGAGGTGCTGTTCGGGCACTTCTCAGCGGGGAGAAAGGGCGCGGCTTTGTGCGCGTGGAAGCCCTGGCAAGGGGTGGATGCGGGCCGTTGGCGGCGCTTTTTGTTTTGCCCTGTACCAACCGCCGGAATACGGTAGGAGGTACGCAAAATGGAAATGGAAGAAAAGAAAAACGAACTGACCGAGGCCGCCCTGCCTGTGCAGGAGCTGCCCGCTGATATCCCGGACGAGGTGCGCCAGAAGCTGGTCAGAGATCTGAACGAGGAAGCCACAGAGGACCTGAAGCAGGACATCCGGGAGGCCGAGAAAGAGGAGGCCCGGGACGAGGAGGTCAAGGCTGACCCCGAGATGCTGACCAAGAGCCGCCTGCTCAAGATGCTGGTAAAAAAGCAGTACGTCAAGCTGCGCGAGGTCACCGAGGAGGAGCAGCCTGCCGACCTGGCAGAGCTGCTGGAGGAGCTGGACGAAAACAACCGTCTGGTGGTGTTCCGCCTGCTGAAAAAGGAAGTGGCCACCGAGGCCTTCGCCTATATGTCCGATGAAGCCCGGGATGACCTGGTCAACGCCTTCTCCGACGTGGAGCTTGTCAGCGCCATTGAGGAGATGAGCCTGGACGATGCCGCCGACCTACTGGAGGATATGCCCGCAGGCGTGGTCAAGCGGGTGCTGGAGAAATCCTCCAAGCAGACCCGCGAGAGCCTGAACAAGCTGCTGAACTACCCCGAGAGCTCGGCCGGCAGCTTGATGACCCCTGAATATGTCCGGCTGAAAAAAGAGATGAATGTCCGGCAGGCGCTGGATGCCATCCGGCGGCAGGGCGAGAACGCCGAGACCGTCTATATCAACTATGTTGTGGAGCGCAACCGCCTGAAGGGTGTTGTCTCTGCCCGTGACCTGCTGCTGGCAGACCCTGATACCCCGCTGGTCGATATTATGGACGACAACGTGGTCACCGTGAAGGTCACCGATGACCAGGAGTTCGTGGCCCGTGAGATGCAGCGCTACGACTTTACCGCAATGCCCGTTGTGGACAACGAGGGCATGTTTGTGGGCATTATCACCATCGACGATGCAATCGATGTTCTGACCGATGAGAGCACCGAGGATATGCAGAAGATGGCCGCCATTCTGCCCGCGGATGAGGCCACGACTTATTTTGGCACCAGTGTCTGGACCCACGCCAAGCAGCGCATCCCCTGGCTGCTGATCCTGATGCTGTCGGCCACCTTTACCGGCATGGTCACCACCCATTACGAGGAAGCCTTTGTGAGCCTGCCCCTGCTGGTCTCCTTTATGCCCATGCTGATGGATACCGCCGGCAACTGCGGCAACCAGATCAGCACCCTGATGGTGCGCGGTCTGGCGCTGGGCGAGGTGGAACCCGCCGATTTCCTCAAGGTGCTGGCCAAGGAACTCCGCGTTTCTGCAATCGTGGGTGCGGTGCTGGGCTTGGTGAACGGTCTGCGCATCTACCTGATGTACACCTTCATCTTTGCCGGTCAGTATGACAATGTGATGGGTTACGCCATCGTCGTCAGCGTGTCGCTGTTCTTCAGTGTCATCCTGGCAAAGCTGGTGGGCGGTATGCTGCCCCTTGCCGCCAAGAAGCTGGGTGCGGACCCGGCCATCATGGCGACCCCCTTCATCACCACCATCGTGGATGCCTGCAGCTTGATCCTGTACTTCCAGATCGCGCAGGTCGTGTTCCGGAATATGATGTAACGTTTGATTTTATAGGAGCAACCCTCTCAGTCAAAGCCTGACGGCTTTGCCTGAGAGGGTTGTTTCTTTTTGTTGAAAACTCAAGTTTCCCCGCTGTTTTCCACAGGCCGATTTTTGTAGAAAATGGGTGTGGAAAACTACCGTCTCCTTCATTCCAACGGGGAGAAATTCAATGGATGGCTTTTCTGCCTGCTGTAAAAAGTAAATTTTCGGGTTTGACTTTCTTTCAGAAAAAAGGTGAAAAGGCCCATAATTCCCCTGATTTTCGCAAAGATCCGCGCGGTACAATACACCATGTATAAACCGCTTCACAGGAAAATGTGGAAAACTCAGTGGAAAAAGTGGAAAACATCGTGGGAAAACCGGGACTTTTTTCACAATTCCGGTGGAAAACCCAGTGGAAAGAGTGGATAAGTCCATCTGAACACACCAAAAGTGGATACAACCTGCTGTTTTAGCACTCGGATGAACAGACAGCCAGATCCCTTTGTTCACACCCTTCGCCTTGAATGGCTCTGTCAATCATGGTACAATGAAAAAAGAGAGCGTTCCCGGCCAACGGGACGCAAATTTTACGAATAACGGAGGCTTCTGCCTATGAACTGGATCACCAAGCTGGAACGGAAATACGGCCGGTTCTGCATTCCCAACCTCATCAACATCCTCATCGGCGGCCAGATCCTGGTCTACGCCATTGAACTGTTCGTCAACCAGTATATTTCCTTTTATCTCTCCCTGAGCCGCAGTGCCCTGTTCGCCGGGCAGATCTGGCGGCTGTTCACCTTTGTGCTGGTGCCTTTTTCGGGCGGCGGGCCGCTCAGCGTGGTGCTGGGCATCTATTTTACCTGGTTCGTCGGCAGTGCGCTGGAACGGGAGTGGGGCGATTTCCGCTTCAACCTCTACGTCCTGCTGGGGATGGCAGGCGCGTGGCTGGCCTGCCTGCTGACAGGCTCTGCCGATACCTACTGCCTGTCCCTCTCTCTCCTGCTGGCCTTTGCCATGCTTTACCCGGAGCTGCAGGTGCTGCTCTTCTTCGTCATCCCCCTCAAGGTGAAGTATTTCGGCATCTTTGCCGCCGCCCTGTGGGTGTTCAGCTTCCTGAGCATGGGGATGCTGGGCAAGCTGAACTATCTGCTCTGTATGCTGGGCTTCCTTCTGTTCTTCGGGCCGCAGGCCTGGCATAACATCCGCGCCTGGGTGCGCCGGGAGCAGGTGAAGAGGAAAAAGCGGAGATGATGATTGATCGTCTGGAAGGCAATTCGGAATTAAAGACCAGCGTCCGGCTGATGCTGGGGGGCCGCCGCATGACCCACAGTGTTCTGCTGGTGGGCGAAGAGGGGCTGGGAACCGGGTTCGCGGCCCGCTGTGTGGCGGCGGATTACCTTTACCCCAACGGCGGCGCGCCCGCCGAAGCCCTGCTCCGGGGCGAGTGCTGCCGTGCCGTGGCAAAGGCCGGTAAGCGCGACAGCGGCCAGATCGAGACAGGCATCGTCCGGGAAGCCATCTCCGTGACCGGTATGGGCAGCGGCGGGCGGTATCTGGTCGGTCAGGTCACGGCCATGCGTAGCGAGATCTTCAACACCAGCCTTTCGGCAGAGGGACGCGCTGTGCTGCTCTACCATGTGGAGCGGATGAACGAGGAATCGGCCAACGCCCTGCTGAAGGTCATGGAGGAGCCGCCCGAAGGTGTGCTTTTTCTGTTGACGGCAGATTCGCTGGCGGGCGTTCTGCCCACCATCCGGAGCCGCTGCATCAGCTTTGCAGTGGCTCCCGTTTCCCCCACCGATTGTGCCCGCTACTGCACCGCACAGGGGGTGGACAGCAAGGATGCCGTCCTGTACAGTGAGCTGTTCGATGGCCACATCGGTACGGTGCTGGATGCGGCCCGGGATGAGGCCCGCCGGGCGCAGGTGGACAAGGCGCTTGCCCTTGCCAAAGCAGCGGCCGCGCAGGACAGCTATGCCGCCGCTGTTCTGCTGGCGGCCTACGAAAAGGATAAGGTGGGGGCCGCCGCTCTGCTGGCTGATTTCCGGGCCGTAGCGGCCGCAGGGCTGCGCGGCAGCCCCCGTGCCCCGGTGCAGGGCGATGCCGCCCGCAAGGCCCTTGCAGCCGCCGATGCGGCGATCCAACGGCTGGGCGCACAGGTGAACCCCAAGATCACCTTGAGTGTGCTGGCAATGAAGTTCCGGACATTCTGATAAAAAAGAGCAGCCTTTACCCTCTCCGTCATTGCTTGCGCAATGCCACCTCTCCCGAAGGGAGAGGCAAAACATCAAAGAGGGTAAATGCTGCTATATATGGAATAGCCCTTGGCTCCCCCTTCGGGGGAGCTGTCGAGCGTTAGCGAGACTGAGAGGGTGAGATTATCTTCTCCGTGCTTTTCTGCGCCGGCCCAGATTCAGCGAGCCGCCCCCGGCAACAAGGGTGAAGAAGCTGAGAACAGCCAGAAGAACGATGAGAGCCGCCATCAGGAGAAGCGTGGACTGAAGGTCGGTGCGAAAGTCGGAGACATATTCCTGATGGGTCACAAGGTCTACCGTGCCCACCTCATAGCCGTCCAGATAAACGGTGGCTGTGCCAAGGACAGCTCCGTCCTTGACGGTGGCGGAGATGTTCTCCTGAAGGTCGTAGGTGAAGGTCACCTTGTCGTCCGCATGGCCGTAGCCGCTGACCGGCGCGGCAGCGTAAAGCTCCACTTCCTCATAGGAACGGCACTTCTTCAGGGGGGCGGTGGTCAGCTGGGTCTCGGTGTCCACCAGCTCCCGGTCAGAAAAGCTTGCAAAGGCCCAGTCCAGGATCGCGGAGGCCTCCCTGTAAATGTTGTCAAGGTCGGAACCCAGCACCACCAGCCCGTAGGTGTGGCCGTCCTTCTGAGCAAAGGTCACATAGCACCGGCCCGCCAGGGTGGTAAAACCGGTCTTCATGCCCCGGATGTAATCCCGGTAGTAGGGGTACTCCGGGTTGAGCATCAGGTTGGTGGAGGTGATGGTGCGCTCGTTCTGGTGCAGATTGGTGGCAGGCAGGGTATAGCTCAGGGTGTTTGCCACCTGCATATAGGTCTCGTTCTCGGCGCAGGCCTTGGCAATCAGGGCCAGATCGTGGGCCGAAGAGACGTTGCCGTAATCATACAGGCCGTGCACACAGGTAAAACTGGTGCTGGTGCAGCCCAGCTCTTTGGCACGCTGGTTCATCCGGGCCACAAAGGCGGTCAGGTCGCCGTCCGAAACATCACTGGCGATCACGCTGGCCGCGTCGTTGGCGCTGGCCACCAGCAGGCCGTACAGCAGGTCGATGCGGCGCACCGTTTCACCGATGCGCAGGTTGATGGTGCTGCCGTTGGCGTTCTGGATGTCCTTGAACTCCTGGGTCAGGCTGGCGGGGATGGTGATCTCCGCGTTCATGTCCTTGCCACTTTCCAGAAACAGCAGGGCTGTCATCATCTTGGTCAGGCTGGCAATGTAGCGCTGCTGGTCCGCGTTCTGTTCCAGAATGGGCTTGTCGATGTCCGCGTTGAACAGATAGACCGACTCGCCCTCGTTCACGGTCTGAATGGGCATTTCGTATGCGGCCAGACCGGGCAGGACAAGGGTCAGGGCCAGCGCTGCGGTCAGCAGCAGGGCCGCCGCCCGGCGGAAGAGAGTAGAGTTCTGCATAAGCGTATCCTCCAACGGAAGCTCCCGGCTTCCCTGAATCAAAAACTAAAACACTATATAAAAGAATACCATAAATGACGGAAAAGAGAAAGGTGGTTTTTCACAATGTTGTTGCCTTTTGGTGGAAAAGTTCCCCGGGACGAGGGTGCGGTGTTCGTGGCACCCAACGCCACGGTGCTGGGCGATGTGGTGCTGGGGCTGGGCTCCTCGGTCTGGTATGGTGCGGTTCTGCGCGGGGACGACGGCACCCTGACCCTGGGCGAGAACACCAATGTGCAGGATAATGCGGTGCTTCACTGTGACCCGGGCGGGGCGGTCACGCTGGGCAAAAACGTGACCGTGGGCCACTGTGCCCTTGTCCACGGGTGCACTGTGGGAGACGGTTCCCTGATCGGGATGCACGCCACCCTGCTCAACCACTGTGTTGTGGGCAAAAACTGCATCATCGGGGCCGGTGCGCTGGTGCCGGAAGGCAAGACCATCCCGGACGATTCCCTTGTGGTGGGGGTTCCGGGGAAGATCATCAAGCAGGTCAGCCCTGAACAGGCAGCCGCCAGCCTTGCCAATGCCGCCCACTATGTGGGGGAGGGCCGCCGTCACGCCGCAGCCCTGCGGAAAGAGGAAAAAGGTGAAAACGAGTGAGCGAAATAATTTCGTGCGAAGCTTAACAGAATTTTCACAAGATTTCACAAGAAAGTAATGACTTTTGCGCCGAAATCGGGTATACTATGAGCACAAGGGAGCGGGGCCGCAACCGTCTCCCTTGCACATGATTCCTCCTCACACCAAAGCAATACCCCAAAACAAAAGTCCCCTCCGGTGTACCGCAAGCGCCGGAGGGGACTTTTGTTTGTCTGAAACAGCGCCCCCGGCAGAGCGATCCTCTGCCGGGGGCGCTGTGTTATATCAAGTTTCAGAGGGAACCGTAGATGCCGCGCACGGAGACCTCGCCGGTGAACACATGCTCCTCGCCGCTGTCGGTGCGGACAACAAGACGGCCCTCCTCATCCACATCCACGGCCTCGCCTGCTCCCTGCCCGCCGTCCGGCAGGTCAAAGGTCACCCGCCGTCCGATGTTGACACAGGCGGCCTTGTACTCCTCCCGGAAAGGTGCAAAGCCATCCCGCGCAAAGGTGTACAGGGGCCGATCAAAGCCGAAATCCGTCAGGGCCTCGGCCAGCCAGCCGGGATCCTGCTCCAGATCGATCGTGGCACCCTGCAGGGCCAGCGAGGTGCCGTGGGGCAGGTCAGCGGCATCAAAATAACTCTGCGGCTGGGCCAGGTTGATGCCAATGCCGCACAGGATGCCCCGGCCCTGCTGCTGGTAGCCGTAGCAGACGCTTTCGCACAGGATGCCCACGATCTTTTTGCCGTTCAGTAACAGGTCGTTGGGCCACTTGATCTGGCAGTCCACGCCGTAGCGCAGGGCCAGCTGCCTGCGCACGGCAAGGCTGGCCAGCAGGGGCAGGGTGGCAGGCTGCGCCAGCGGCTCCCGGATGGCGACCGTGTAGTACAGCGCCTTGCCCTCGGCGTTGACCCAGGTGCGGCCCAGGCGGCCCCGCCCGGCGGTCTGGTTGGTGGTGTATACCGCGCCCACCGGGCCAAACTCTTCAAAATGCTCTTTCATATACGCGTTGGTGCTGCCGCATTCGGGCAGATAACGCACCTCATTGATGCTCATTGCTGCGGTACCTCTTTGTGTGCAAAGCTGGTGATCCTGCCCTTGTCCAACAGCATCACGCCGTAGGTGTTGGGGCCGGTGTAGCAGCGGCCGCAGGAGCCCGGGTTGAACAGGAACACGCCGTTTTTCTGGAGGGCGATGGGTTTGTGGGTGTGGCCGAACAGTGCCACCTCAGCGCCGCGGGCGGCGGCGGCATCTGCCAGCGTGTCCAGATCGTATTTTACACCGTACATGTGACCATGGGTATAGAAAACGACCACCTGATCGAAGGCAGCCAGCCCATCCAGCGGCTCCAACGCACCAAAATCGCAGTTGCCGGCCACGGCGTAGACCTTCATTTTGGGGTGCAGGGTCAGTGCATCTTCCAGGTCGCGCAGGCCATCTCCCAAAAAGACAACGGCATTTGCATCGCTTTCTGCGTGCAGGATGCGCTCCACTGCACTGGCGCTGTTGTGGCTGTCGCTCAGGATCAAAAGTTTCGTCACGGGACTACGTCCTCCTTATTTATACGTATTAAACCTCTCAGTCGCCTTCGGCGACAACTCCCCTGTCAGGAGAGGGGGCAATGCGAAGCATGGACAGAGAGGTCAATCTGCCTGCAAAGCAAGCAGCTGCTTGTACACTTCACTCTTGGAATACGGCGTGCCCTGCGCGGCGGCCTTGGCGGCGGCAGAGGCTGCGCAGCCGTTCCGGGTCAGTTCCAGCGCCCGCTGGGCGGCCTGCTCCAGGGTCAGCTCTTCTTCGGCTTCGGCGGCGGGCGCACCGGCCATCACCAGAACATACTCGCCGCGGGGGTCATTCCCGGCATAATGGGTCTGGGCTTCGCCCAGCGTCGTTTTCCAGATCTCCTCGTGGAGCTTGGTCAGCTCCCGGCAGAGGGTGATGCTCCGCTCGGGGCCGAAGGCGGCGGTCAGGTCGTCCAGCGTGGTGCGCAGTTTGTGGGGCGCTTCGTAGAAGATGACTGTCCGCTTTTCCCCCTGCAGCTCGGCCAGCCGCTCCCGCTTCTGCTTTTTGTTCACAGGCAGAAACCCCTCGAACACCCAGCGGGAGGTGTCCTGACCGGAGACGGCCAGCGCCGTCACACAGGCGGAAGCTGCCGGAACAGGCACCACCTTGATGCCCCGGGCCAGTGCGTCCCGCACGATCACTTCGCCCGGGTCAGAGACGCAGGGCATACCGGCATCGCTGCACAGGGCGCAGTTCTCGCCTGCCTCAATGCGGCGCAGGATCCCCTCGCCCTTCTGCAGGGCGTGCTCGTAGTAGCTCACCATTGGCTTTTTCAGCCCCAGAAAGTTGAGCAGCTTCATGGTCACGCGGGTATCCTCTGCGGCAATGAAATCTGCCGCACCAAAGGTGGCTGCCACACGGGGCGGCATGTCATCCAGGTTGCCGATGGGTGTGGCAACGATATAAAGAGTACCTGCCATAGTATCCTCCCATTTGATTTGTACAAAACCTCTCCGTTATCCCTACGGGATGCTGCCTCCCCTACCAGGAGCCGCAGCCCGTACTTGGCGCGCAGCGCCTGAGAGGTTCAGCGTCCATACATTGCCGCGCCTGCCGAGATGAGCACATCCGGCTCGACCCGCAGCCCGGTTTTTCGGTTCTTCTGGGCTTCCACCAGAAACAGCCAGGGGGCGGCATCCGGCCGGTTCTTCACAAAGGCCAGCCGCTTGGGCTCCAGCCGGTTGGCCCGCAGGACCGCCAGCACCTCGGCCAGCCGCTCGGGCCGGTGGCAGAGCGAGAGCCGCCCGCCATCTTTCAGCAGCCGGAACGCGCACTTGCAGACATCGTCCAGCGTGCAGTCCGTCTCGTGGCGGGCAGTGGCCCGGGCCCTGTCGGAGGCTTGCTCCCCTGCCGTGAAATAGGGCGGGTTGCAGGCACACAGGTCGTAGCTGCCCGCGCCTTCCCGGAAGGAGCGCAGGTCGGCGCAGACGGGCGTGATGTGCTCAATGCCCTGTTCGGTGCAGGCGGAGGCCAGCAGCGCGCTGGCTTCGGGCTGCAGCTCCAGCCCCAGGCAGGGGCCGCGGTGGCCACGGTCGTGCCATTCCAGGCTCACGATGCCGCAGCCGGAGCACAGGTCGGCGGCGCGCCAGGCCCGCTTTGGCTCCGAAAACCGGGCCAGCAGCAGCGCGTCTGAGCCAAAGCGGTGCACGGCTGAACAATAGACTCTTGTTCTATTATACAAAATCTCGGTGGAATGTTCCATATACAACACCTAAAATCCACTGCCAAAATATCGGGCGGAAAAATCGGGGAAAATTGTGCATGAAAGAAAAGCAGCAGACCCGCTTTTGACAGGTCTGCTGCTTTTGATGCGTTTTTTCAGTGTTCGCCGTGAAATTATTCAGCAGCGATAGCACCGGTGGGGCAAGCACCCTCGCAAGCGCCGCAATCGATGCAAGCGTCTGCATTCACAACTGCAACACCATTCTCAATGGTGACAGCACCAACGGGGCAAGCGCCCTCGCAAGCGCCGCAGCCAACACATGCGTCAGAAACCTTGTGTGCCATAATAAAACTCTCCTTTTATCACCCGTGCACTAGCTTTAAGAAGAAGTCTGCCCTCGCACGGTGCCAGCAGGCTTCCCCGGAATTCATCCTTGTCTGCATTCTAGCAAAGTGGAAAAGAAAAGGCAAGACTAACCGTGTGCCATAAAAGCCCAAAGTTTTATTTTTGTGGGGTTGCACAAAAGCAAGGCCTAACTTTGCGGGAAAATTAAGAGAGTTTTTTGGCGAAAATCACGAAGAAAGGTTAGTTTTATGATACTAACTGCCGTGATATCCCACTATTTTTCTGGGAATTATTTCTCTTTTTTGGGGCATTTGCCGCAGCCCACATTGCCCTTTTCATCGGCGGCTGCCACCACCGGGGCGGGGTTGCGCACACCGGAATAATCGTCGTCCGGGTCGGGGCGGCGGGGTGCCCGTTTGCCGCCGCTGATATACTCACACACGCCCACCTTATAGTAGCGCGGGGTCAGGGCTTCGGTGCCGCAGCGCACCCGCAGGTAGCCGGAGATGGGGTTCACTTCCAGCACGGTGCCCAGACCATCCGGTGTGCGCACGGTGCTGCCTACCATGGGCATGATGCTGTTCAGGTATTCGTAGGCGTTTTCCTCGTAGGAAAGGCAGCACATCAACCGGCCGCAGGCACCGCTGATCTTGGTGGGATTCAGGGAAAGGCCCTGCTCCTTGGCCATCTTGATGGAAACGGGCTGGAAATCCTTGAGGAAGCGGCTGCAGCAGAAAGGCTGGCCGCAGATGCCCAGGCCGCCGATCATCTTGCTCTCGTCGCGCACGCCGATCTGGCGCAGCTCGATGCGGGTGTGGAAGATGCCGGCCAGATCCTTGACCAGTTCGCGGAAGTCCACCCGGCCGTCGGCGGTGAAGTAGAACATGATCTTGGAGCGGTCAAGGGTGTACTCGGCCTCCACCAGCTTCATTTCCAGGCCGTGGCGGGCAATGCACTCCTGGCAGGTGTGGTAGGCGCGCTTCTCATCCTCGCGGTTCTGGCGCATCCGGCGCACATCCACGCTGTCGGCCATCCGGGTGATGGGCTTGAGCGCCTTGGAAACGGCGCTGTCGGCGATCTCTTTCACGCCCTGCACCACCTCGCCGCACTCAATGCCGCGGGCGGTCTCCACGATCACGTATTCGCCGGTTTTGATGTCGGCCCCGGCAGGGTCGAAATAATAGCTTTTGCCGTTTTCCTTGAAACGGACAGAGATGACTTTTTTCATACTGTTCCTCACAGGGGAAACTCCCCTATCTCGAAAAAAGGCCCGCAGAAGGGCCTGAAGATCCATTCTGAGGATTATTATAGCATAAACGTTGAAAATTGAACAGCCCTCTCAGGCTCACTTCGTTCGCCAGCCCAGGTTGTGGCTCCCAGCAGCTGCTTCGTGCAATTGCACTCGCACCTTGCTGGCCACTGCCCCAACAACTCCTCCCTCAATCCGCCACTGGCGGCGGTCGTCGTCGTTGCCCCCAAAGGGGGAGCCGACAAAAAATTATCATCCTCTGCAACATTCCGCCCCGCTCATTCGTATCCCACTTGAACTCCGTCTGAAATTTGATCTCCAAAACGTCAAAAAACTGAGGTATCATCCGGATTTCACAAAAGATTCTCAAGATTTGCTAAAGAATCTCCGGGCAAGCCTTGCAAGCCCCGGAACCGGGTGTATAATAGGGGTATCGCCTTTGATCCGCTCTGAGAAAAAAGAGCAGCCGCGCAATGCGTGGGAAAACACAGAAACGGTAGGAAGAAATGGAAAAATTCAGCGTCAAAAAACCGTTCACCGTTCTGGTTGCAGTCATCATGGTCATCATGCTGGGCCTTGTGTCCGTGCAGAATATGCAGACCAATCTGCTGCCAAACGTGAACACACCGTACCTGATGGTGGTCACGGTCTATCCCGGTGCCAGCCCGGAGCGTGTGGAGAACGAGGTCTCCGACGTGATGGAGAGTGCGCTGGGCACCATCTCGGGCGTGAAAAACGTCACCGCCACCTCGGCAGAAAACTACAGTCTGCTGCTGATGGAGTTTGAGGACGATACGGACATGAACAGTGCCGTGGTCAAGGTGTCCAACAAGGTGGATCAGACCACCTCCAGCCTGCCAAGCACCTGTATGACCCCCTCCATCATTGAATATACCCTGAACATGAACGCCTTTATGACCGTGGCCGTCAGCCGCGAGGGCAGCGATTCCTATGAGCTGGCCGATTTCGTCAACGACACCATGGTCCCCTATATCGAGCGTCAGGGCGGCGTTTCCAATATCTCCGCCAATGGCCTGGTCACCCGGATGGTGCAGGTGCAGCTCGATCAGGAAAAGATCGATGCCATCAACGAAAAGCTGCTGGAGGTCATTGACGTGCAGCTGGCCGATGCAAAGGCCCAGCTGGATGATGCCGAGGCCCAGATCGAGGCAGGCAGAAAGGAGTACGAGACCCAGCTGGCCAATTACGACAAGCTGGTCAGCGATGCCATCAACAGCCAGTACTCCGGCGAGCTGCAGGATTCCTTCATGCTGGTCAAGAAGCAGGCACAGGCCCTTCTGGAGAGCGTCAACCAGCTCATTGCCGTGGTCAACGAGCCTGAGATCCAGCAGGCCCTGATCGATGTGCGGGACGGCCTGCAGCGGGTCGTGGATAAGTTCAACGAGACCGGAATGCAGGATATCGATTCTCTGATCGAGATCGTGGCGGAGCTGCGCGATATCACCGATAAGCTGACCACCGCTTTGCAGGATCTGCAGCAGCGCCTGAACGCGCAGGGCGACACCGCCGGCACAACGGCCGGGGAGCTGGTCGATGATCTGCAGGTGCAGCAGAGCCTGAGCAACATTTATAACACGCTGGAGAGCACCATCAAGGCCATGGACGACGTGCCCGGCCTGATGGATCAGTTCACCCAGATCGTGGGCACCTATTCCCAGCAGCAGCTGCAGGCCTATATCAAGTTCACCGAGGCCCGTGAGATGCTGAACAATTACGAGCAGCAGCTGGCAGATGCCAAGCAGCAGTATGAGGATGCCAAGCAGAAGGCCATGGAGAACTCCGACGTGGCCAAGATGCTGGATATCAACACGCTGGCACAGCTGATCTATGCCCAGAACTTCTCCATGCCCGCCGGTTATGTCAAGGATTCCAGCAACAAGTCCTGGCTGCTGAAGGTCGGCGAGGAGTACGACAGCATCGAGGATATCTCCGGTGCCCTGCTGCTCCATGTGGACGGCTTTGGCGATGTCCGCCTGTCTGACGTGGCCGATGTGCAGATCATTGACAACGCGGAAGACAGCTTTACCCGCCTGAACGGCGAGCGCTCCGTGGTGCTGAAAATCTTCAAGAGCAATTCTTCCAGCGCCGGTGAAGTCTCCGGCAACTGCAAAGCTGCCTTCAAGGAGCTGGAACAGAAATACGATGGCCTGCATGTGGTCGTGCTGTCCAACCAGGGCAACTACATCAGCATCATCGTCAGCAGCATCCTGAGCAGTATGCTCATCGGTGCGTCCCTTGCCATCATCGTGCTGGCCATCTTCCTCAAGGATATCAAGCCCACGCTGGTGGTCGGCATCAGTATCCCGCTGTCGGTGCTGTTTGCCGTGGTGCTCATGTACTTCACCGGCCTGGATATGAATATTATGACGCTGGCGGGCCTGTCCCTCGGCATTGGTATGCTGGTGGATAACTCCATCGTCGTCATCGAGAACATCTACCGTCTGCGCAGCCGCGGCGTGCCCGCTGCCCGCGCGGCAGTCCAGGGCACCAAGCAGGTTGGCATGGCCATCATGGCTTCCACCCTCACCTCTGTCTGCGTGTTCCTGCCCGTCATCTTCACATCGGGTGTCATCAAGAGCCTGCTGCAGCCCATGTCCATGTGCATCGGCTACTGTCTGGCTGCTTCCCTCATCGTGGCGCTGACGGTTGCCCCGGCGGCCTCCTCTACCCTGCTGAAAAACTCCAAGCCCAAAGAGCTCAAGTGGTTCGACAAGGTGCAGGAAAAGTACGTCAAGAGCCTGGAATGGTGCTTCCAGCACCGCTGGGCACCGCTGGGCGCGGCAGTGGTGCTGCTGGTGTTCTGCGGCTGGCGCGTGATGTCCATGGGCGTTGAGATGCTGCCCACCATCACCAGCAACGAGGCCATCGTCACCCTCTCCACCGAGAAGGATCTGACCAAGGAAGAATCCTATGCTGTGGCCGAGAATGTCATTGATGCCCTGCTGGCTGTGGACAATGTGGAAGAGGTGGGCGTTACCACCGACAGCCGCGTGGCCGGAATGGATGTCGGCCAGCTGGGCCTGCCCCAGACCATCACCGATCTGCTGAAAGCCGCCAACAGCTACGGCACCTACCAGATCAACGTGATGCTGGACGAGAGCCTCTCCTCCCGGCAGATCGAACAGGCCCGTGAGGCGCTGGAGGAAGCTGTGAACGGTGTGGAGAACTGCACCGCCACCGTTGAGATCAGCGGGATGCAGGAGCTGACCAGCCAGCTGGATATGGGCCTGACCGTCCAGATCTCCGGCAACGACATCGACACCATGACTGCCCTCTCCGAGAAGGTGGTGGATATGGTCAACGAGATGGACGGCTTCACCAATGCCACCAACGGTCTGGGCAGCGGCGATGCCACCATCAACCTGCAGATCGACCGGGATAAGGTCCGTTCCTACGGCCTGACCGTGGCGCAGGTCTACCAGCAGATCGCCGCCAAGCTGACCACCACCACCACGGCCCAGACCCCCGTTGCCATTGATGGCTCCACCATGAACGTCCAGATCAGCAACAATCTGGACCCCATGACCAAGGAAAACATGATGGATATGACCTTTA
>ENA-ORIJ01000448-ORIJ01000448.1-human-gut-metagenome-genome-assembly--contig:-NODE-448-length-27060-cov-7.23966_pt1 | contig 27060 bp, 29 predicted proteins | sample MGYA00243030_ERZ508746 | MGnify/ENA primary metagenome ERZ508746 (study PRJEB26277, sample SAMN04329826) | human gut metagenome | biome: human-associated habitat | host: Homo sapiens | place: USA... | reverse complement strand
AAACCCCTTGAAAATAAAGGCTTTTTCTGTTTGTCGTTATTATACCGTAACGGCACTCCTGCGCCAGTCTGCTCATCAAGAACAAAGTCACGATGAAAGAGGTACAGATGTGGCTGGGGCATTCCAGCTTTTCCACCACGGCCAATATTTACGCCCACATTGACGTGGACAGCAAGATGGAAGCCGCGAATATGATTGCCAGCAAAATCAACCTTGGCGAACTTCCCGAAAAGAAGAAATCTCCCAAACGAAAAATCGCTTAGGAGAAAAACTCCGTTGGGCGAACTTGTCCGCCAAAACCAACGGAAAATAAATCCGTTTTGTCTGCCATTTGGGGTAAAAGTGGCAGACAAAATGGCAGACAAGCCGAAATCTTGTCTGCCACACAAAAAATACCTAAGCCGCTAAAAGGCTTAGGTATAAGGAATGCCGGTGATGGGGGTCGAACCCATACGGTGTCACCACCAACGGATTTTGAGTCCGTCTCGTCTGCCAATTCCAACACACCGGCGTATGTAGGTACTTTGCTAGTATACCAGCCCCATGCCAAATTGTCAAGGCATCCGCGCCGGGATTTTGCGGACAATTTTTCCGATTTTTTTGTCAAAAGGCATTGACAAACGGTTTTCATGCCGCTATAATAATTAGCGTCGCCTGACGGCGTCAGGGATATTGCCCCATAGCTCAGTTGGTTAGAGCACCTGACTGTTAATCAGGGTGTCGTCCGTTCAAGTCGGACTGGGGCAGCCAACAAAAATCACCGAGTCATCTTCGGTGATTTTTTATGCGGCCGTAGCTCATCTGGTAGAGCGCCACCTTGCCAAGGTGGAGGTAGCGAGTTCGAGCCTCGTCGGCCGCTCCATTTAGCAACAACCCCGCAGAAGCAATCGCTTCTGCGGGGTTGTTTTGTTTTTTCCAAAACAGGTCTGGAAAGTTGCCGCAGTGCCTGCTATAATAAAGGTAACATCCAAAATCCGGCAGGGCCGGGCACAGAAAGGGTACACTATGCTGGAAGAACTCAAGCAGCAGGTCTACGAGGCCAATATGCAGCTGCCCCGCCGCGGGCTTGTGACCTACACCTGGGGCAATGTTTCGGGCATTGACCGCGAAAAGGGGTTGTTTGTCATCAAGCCGTCCGGCGTGGAATATGACGAATTGACGCCCGCTATGCTCGTTGTTATGGACCTGAACGGCAACAAGGTCGAGGGCGATTTGAACCCCAGCAGCGACACCAAAACGCATCTCGAGCTGTACCGGGCCTTCCCGCAGTTGGGCGGCATCGTGCACACCCACTCGACTCACGCGGTAGCCTTTGCCCAGGCGCGGCGTGACCTGCCCGCCTTCGGCACCACCCACGCCGATTACTTTTACGGCCCTGTCCCCTGCACGCGGGAGCTGACGCCGGAGGAAATCGACGAGGATTACGAGAAGAACACCGGCAAGGTCATCGTCGAGACGTTCAAAGCCCGCGGCATCGACCCGCTGTATGTGCCCGGTGTGCTCTGCGCCAGCCACGGCCCCTTCACCTGGGGCAAGGATGCCGCGCAGGCCGTATACCACGCCGTTGTGCTCGAGGAGGTCGCCCGCATGGCGATCCTGACCCTGACCGTCGACCCCGGTGCCCTGCCCGCGCCGCAGCATGTGCTGGACAAGCATTTTATGAGAAAGCACGGCCCCAACGCTTATTACGGGCAAAAGTAAACAGGTTCTTTCTCAAGTATTGAAACGCCCGGGGGCCGATGCCTTTGTGGTATAGCAGAGGGGTAAGAGCTTATGCCCCCAGGAGGAACAGAGCATGGTTATAAAGCACGCTTCCCGGAAGGATATTGCCGCACTGACCGCTGTGGAGACGGCATGCTTTCCGCCCGCAGAGGCCGCGACAGAGAAGGAATTCATCGACAGAGTGCAGTATTACGGCAATCACTTCTGGCTGCTGTATGAGGGGGATAAGCTGCTTGCCTTTGTGGACGGCTTTGTCACGGACGAGCCGGACCTGACGGATGTGATGTACGAGGACGCCGCCCTGCACAACGAGCAGGGCGCGTGGCAGATGATCTTCGGCGTCAACACGCTGCCGGAGTACCGCAGGCACGGCTATGCGGGGCAGCTGCTCCGCCGGGCCGTTGCCGATGCCCGGCAGCAGGGCCGCAAGGGGCTTGTGCTGACCTGCAAGGAGCGGCTGCTCCCCTACTACGCAAAATTCGGGTTTCAGGATGAGGGTGTGACGGACAAATCCACCCATGGAAATGCCGCGTGGCACCAGATGCGGCTGTCGTTTTGATAAATCAGACTTCGCCGCTGAAACGCCCCGCCGCGGCAGGGCGGTCTTTTTCAACTTTTTCAACTTTTTTCGCAAATCCACTTGACAATGGCGCTCGAGGTTGCTATACTATAAAAGTCGTCTGACGGCGACAGCAATTGAATATTGCCCCATAGCTCAGTTGGTTAGAGCACCTGACTGTTAATCAGGGTGTCGTCCGTTCAAGTCGGACTGGGGCAGCCATCAAGGCTTGAAGCATTCGCTTTAAGCCTTTTTGTTTTGCCCGAATCGGCTGAAAATTGGCCGATTTCATCGTTCTGTGTCAATTTCTTGCGTTCCCCTCTTGCAATCCCTATAAAAATAGTATAGTATAGTTCGGTAGAGCAAAACTATCCGGGGGACACTTGTGCCCAAAAGCCCGGTTATACCACTTGGAGGTGTTTTTTCCATGAGCAGCCCGCTGCTGGAAGTCAAAGATTTACAGGTCGTCGTCGGTGAGGAAAATAAGGTCCTTCTCGACGGATTGAACCTGACGGTGAACGCCGGTGAGACCCACGTACTGATGGGTCACAACGGTGCCGGCAAGTCCACCCTGATGAGCGCCCTGATGGGCGATCCCCGCTACACCGTCACCCGCGGTCAGATCATCTTCCGCGGGCAGGACATCACCCACGAGACCGCCGACGTGCGCGCCCGCGCAGGTATGTTCCTGTCCTTCCAGACGCCGGAGGAGATTCCCGGCATTACGCTGGAGAGCTTTCTGCGCACGGCTGCCGGCGCTGTGACCGGCAAGCCCGTCAAGGTCATGAAGTTCCGCCGCGAGATGGCCGCCCAGATGGAGGCCCTGAACATGGACCCGTCCTACGCGGACCGCTATCTGAACGTCGGCTTCTCCGGCGGTGAGAAGAAGAAGGCTGAGATTTTGCAGCTGCTCATGCTCAAGCCCGCGCTGGCCCTGCTGGATGAGACCGACTCCGGCCTCGACGTTGACGCGGTCAAGACCGTTGCCAGCGGCATCAAGGCGTACCACAACGCGGACAACGCCCTCATCATCATCACCCACAACGCCAAGATCCTGGAGGGTCTGCAGGTCGATTACGTCCATGTGCTGGACGACGCCCGCATTGTCCGCACCGGCGACGGCAGCCTCGTCAATGAGATCATTGAGGAAGGCTTCACCGCGCTGAAGGAGGACGAAGCCAAATGAGAGCCTTCGAGACTGAAAAGACCGAGGTCGCCGAGATTGACCGCAGTGTCTACGACATCAAGGACAAGGTCAACGCGGCGTTTGAGGTCAACTCCGGCCTGACGGCAGAGATCGTGGAGCAGATCTCTAAAGAAAAGCACGATCCCGACTGGATGCGTGAATTCCGCCTGAAGGCGCTGGACATTTACAACAAGGCGTCCATTCCCAACTGGGGCCCGTCCCTGGAGGGGCTGGACATGCGCAATATCGTCACATACGTGCGCCCCAACACCGAGATGCGCGGCAAGTGGAGCGAAGTGCCCGATGACATCAAGAACACGTTTGAGCGTCTGGGCATTCCGCAGGCCGAGCGCTCGAGCCTGGCGGGCGTCGGCGCACAGTACGACTCCGAGGTCGTTTACCACAACGTCAAGGAGGAGGTCGCAGCGCAGGGCGTCGTCTACACCGATATGGAGAGCGCCCTGACCGGCCCCTACGCCGACATGGTGAAGGAGCACTTCATGAAGTGCGTGCCCCCCACGGACCACAAGTTTGCGGCGCTGCACGGCGCTGTGTGGAGCGGCGGTTCCTTCGTCTACGTCCCGGCGGGCGTGCATGTGGACATTCCCCTGCAGTCCTACTTCCGCCTGAACGCCCCCGGCGCGGGCCAGTTCGAGCACACCCTGATTATCGTGGACAAGGGCGCATACCTGCACTTTATCGAGGGCTGCTCGGCCCCGAAGTACAACGTCGCCAACCTGCACGCAGGCTGTGTCGAGATTTTCGTCGGTGAGGGTGCGCGCGTGCGCTACTCCACGATTGAAAACTGGTCCAAGAATATGTACAACCTGAACACCAAGCGTGCGCGGGTCGAAAAGGGCGGCACGATCGAGTGGGTCTCCGGCTCGTTCGGCTCCCACACGGGCTGCCTGTACCCGATGAGCGTCCTGCAGGGCGAGGGTGCCCGCATGGAGTTCACCGGCATCACGTTTGCCGGCGCCGGGCAGGATCTGGACACCGGTGCCAAGGTCGTGCACGCCGCGCCGAACACGACGAGCCATATTTCCACCAAGAGCATTGCCCGCGACGGCGGCGTGTCGAACTTCCGCTCGTCCGTCGTTGTGCTGCCGAACGCCAGGGGCAGCAAGTCCAGCGTGAGCTGCGAATCCCTGATGCTGGATGACCGCAGCCGCTCCGACACGATCCCGGCCATGGACATCCGCTGTGATGCCGTGGATGTCGGCCACGAGGCCAAGATCGGGCGCATCAGCGAGGAGGCCATCTTCTACCTGATGAGCCGCGGCATGACCGAGGAGGACGCCCGCGCCCTGATCGTCGGTGGCTTTGCCGAGCCCATCGCCAAGGAGCTGCCGCTGGAATATGCGGTGGAGATGAACAACCTGATTCATCTGGAGATGAAGGGAAGCATTGGCTGATTGTAAGCCTTCCCCCGATGGGGGAAGATGGCCGAGGCCCCGCCCGAGGCCGGATGAGGGGCGTGTTTGCCATGATTGCCCGTTAATGGGTCGCTACCGCAAGCTTTGCCCTCATCAGTCCGCTTCGCGGACAGCTTCCCCCGAGGGGGAAGCCTTAGCATTGAGTTTAAGGTGATATATATGACTACAACCATGAACCGCCTCCCGGTTTCCACCTGGAATCCGCTGGGCGTGAATTATGCCCCGGCGTCGGCGGCACTGCCTGCCGTGCCCGCCGCGGGCTGGGCTAAGGCCGAGGCCTTGTCCCCTGCCCTGCCCGCCGGTGTGACGGCCCCCGCCGCGGCTGACTTCGGCAGCTTTGCCGTCAGCGGCATGGGTGCCGAGACCGACGCCTGGCTGGCCGCAAACGCCAACCTTGTCAACCATCTGACCGTGACCGGCACCGCCGACGCGCCCGTCGTGTTTGAGACGGCGCTCGACGCCGACCACCCCCACGCGCTGACCTATCTGACCATCGACGCCGCGGCGGGCAGCAGCCTGACCGTCGTGCAGGTCGTGCGCGGTGATGCCGAGGGCGGCGTCTCCGCCAACCTGACCCGCATCCGCGCCGCCGAGGGTGCGCATGTAGTTTTGGTGCAGGTGCAGCTGCTGGGCAACCGTGCCCGCCGCTGGAACGCCGTTGCCATTGAGCAGGGCACCTCCGCCCGCGTGGAGCAGGTCCGCATTGAGCTGGGCGGCTCCGTCGTCGCCTGCGGTGCCCGCACGCTGCTGAACCACAACAAGTGCGAGTACGATCTCGATGCCGTCTACTTCGGCCACGGCAATGACGTGCTGGACTTCAACGACGTGTCCGTCCACACCGGCAGGGATACCCTGTGCGAGATGCACACCGCCGGTGTGCTGACCGGCAGTGCCGATAAAATTCTGCGTGGTACTGTCGATTTCCAGCGCGGTGCCAAGCGCGGTGTCGGCCATGAGAGCGAGGACGTGCTGCTGTTCAGCCCCAGCGCCCGCAACCGTACCGCCCCCCTCATCCTCTGCGGTGAGGAGGAGGTCGAGGGCCAGCACGCCGCCAGCGTAGGCCGTCTCGACGAGAACAAGCTCTACTATCTGCGCTCCCGCGGCCTGAGCGAAGCACAGGCCCGCCGCCTGATGGTGGACGCCCGCTTTGCCCCGGCCATTGATAAGATCCCGTTGGATTCTTTGCAGGATGAAGTACGTGAAAATGTTGCACGGAGGCTGAATGATGAACTGGACGGCTGATTTTCCGATTCTGGCTGCCGACGAAAACGGCAATCGCCTTGTCTATCTGGACAGCGCCGCCACGACACAGCACCCCCTGCAGGTCCTGAACGCGGTGGTCGATTACTATACGAAAGAGAACGCGAACCCCCACCGCGGCGTTTACGAGCTGGCAATGCGCGCCACCGACGCCCACGAGGGAGCCCGCCACACCGTAGCGCAGTTCTTTAACGCAGAGGACGACGAGATCGTGTTCACCCAGAACACGACGGAAAGCCTGAACCTCGTCGCCTACAGCTACGGCATGAATTTTCTGCATGAGGGCGATGAAATCGTCATCTCCGTGGCCGAGCACCACTCCAACATGGTGCCGTGGCAGCGCGTGGCCAAGGCCACCGGCGCGAAGCTGGTTTATATGTATCCCGGCGAGAACGGCCGCCTGACCACCGAGGAGCTGGACAAAAAAATCACCCCCAAGACGAAGGTCGTCGCCGTGGCGATGGTCTCGAACGTGCTGGGTCTGCGCGCACCTGTGGAAGAAATTGTGAAGCGTGCCCACGCCGTGGGCGCTGTGGTCGTGCTGGACTGCGCCCAGAGCGCGCCCCACACCCCCGTGGACGTCAAGAAGCTGGACGTGGATTTTGCGGCCTGCTCTGCCCACAAGCTGTACGCCCCCATGGGCGTCGGTGCGCTGTACGCACGCGCCGGACTGCTGGAAAAGATGCCCCCGTTCATGAGCGGCGGCGATATGATCGGCGCTGTGCATGAAAGCGGCGCGACCTGGGCCGACGGCCCCCGCAAGTTTGAGGCCGGCACCCGCAACGTCGGCGGCGAGGTCGGCTTTGCCGCCGCCATCGACTATATGAAGGGCATCGGCTGGGAGGCCATGGAGACCCATGAGCATGCGCTGCTGGACCGTATGCTGGCCGGTATGCGCGCCATGCCGTGGCTGACCGTCTACGGTGAGCCTGTGGCCGAGGGCCGCTACGGCGTTGTCAGCTTCAATGTCAACGACGTGCATCCCCACGATGTAGCGACGATTCTGGACGCGGGCGGCGTGGCCGTGCGTGCCGGGCATCACTGCGCCCAGCCCCTGATGGAGTTCCTGGGCATCGGCAGCTGCTGCCGCGCCAGCGTGGCGATCTACAACACACCCGAGGACGTGGACGCCCTGCTGGAAAATCTTGAAAATGTCAGAAAGGTGATGGGCCTGTGAACCTGAACGAACTGTATACCCAGATCATTACCGAGAACAGCCGCAGCAAAGAGAACCGCCACCCCGTCGAGGGGGCGACCCACAGCCTGGAGGGTGTCAACCCCAGCTGCGGTGACGACATCACGCTGCAGCTCCGCGTGAAGGACGGCAAAATCGAGGACGCCGGGTTTATCGGCAGCGGCTGCGCCATCTCGCAGGCGTCGGCTTCGCTGATGATCGACCTTGTGAAGGGCCGCACCGTCGAGGACGCGCACCGCCTCATCAGCCTGTACTTCCAGATGATCAAGGGCAAGATCACGCCCGAGGAGCTGGACGACCTGGAGGACGTAGCCGCTTTGCAGGGCATTGCCCACGTCCCTGCCCGCGTCAAGTGCGCCGTGCTAGCCTGGCACACGCTGGAGGAAGCACTGGACGGCGAGGGAAAAACCGATAAGGTGACGACGGAAGAGGAAGCGTAACGTTATATTTCTGTGGCAGGATGTTTCGGCATCCTGCCGCTTTTGTTTGTCAGGCCTTCCCCCGAGGGGGAAGCCATTTTACGCTTCACTTTTCTTCACATATTTTCCCCGTCTACTTTTCTTTTCCCCTCATCTGTGGTACAATATACAAATATATAAGTTAAAATCCTATGATTGCGCCTATAGAGAGAAAGGGAATGTACCATGTGTGGTTTTGTTGGCTTTACCGGTCTGCGTGAACAGCGCGAGGCCATCCTGCACAGAATGGCGGACCGCATCATCCACCGCGGCCCCGATATGGAAGGCTACCATATCAGCGGCGACGACCCGCGCACGGCCATTGCGCTGGGCTTCCGCCGTTTGAGCATCATCGACCTGGCCGCAGGCAAGCAGCCCATGTACAATGAGGATGGCACCGTCGTCTGCGTGTTCAACGGTGAAATTTACAACTTCATGGACCTGCGCACCGAGCTGCAGGCCAAGGGGCACATCTTCAAGACCCACTGCGACACCGAGGTCATCATCCACGGCTATGAGGAGTACGGCACGGCGCTGGCCGCCAGGCTGCGCGGCATGTTTGCCTTCGTCGTATGGGACACGAAAACGAACGAGATGTACGGCGCGCGCGATATTTTCGGCATCAAGCCGTTCTATTATACCCAGACCGACGCGGGCGAGCTGCTGTTCGGCTCCGAGATCAAGAGCCTGCTTGAGCACCCCGGCTTCCGCCGTGAGGTCAACGCCGAGGCCCTGCGCCCCTACCTGACCTTCCAGTACAGCGCCATGAACGAGACGTTCTTCAAGGGGACCTACAAGCTGCCCCCGGCCCACTGGTTCACCTACAGGGACGGCAAGATGCAGATCGAGCGCTACTGGGATGTCGATTTCCGCCACCCCACGACGCTCTCCTACGAGGCCGCCGCCGATGAGATTGATGCCCGCGTGCGGGAGAGCGTGGCCGCCCACCGCATCAGCGACGTCAAGCTGGGCGCGTTCTTGTCCGGCGGTGTCGATTCCAGCTATATCACGGCCTGCCTGATGCCCGACGAGACCTTCTCCGTCGGCTTTGCAAGCCCCGACGGCACGCATAAATTTGACGAGACTACCGAGGCGGGCGAGCTGAGCCAGAAGCTCGGCATCAAGAACTACCGCGAGATGCTGACGAAAGAGCAGTGCCTCGACGCCTTCGCCGACATCCAGTACCACATGGACGAGCCCCAGTCCAACCCGTCCAGCGTGCCGCTCTACTTCCTGTGCCAGCTGGCGCGCCAGCATGTCACGGTGGTGCTGTCCGGCGAGGGCGCGGACGAGATCTACGCCGGGTACGAGTGGTACGCCGACACCCCGCTGATGCAGAAGTACAAGCACATTCCCGCGCCGCTGCGCCATCTGGCCAGCGATGCCAGCCAGCACCTGCCCTACTTCAAGGGGCACGACTTCATCATCAAGGGCAGCGGCCGCCCCGAGGACTGGTTCATCGGCCAGGCGCATGTCTTTGAGGAGAAGGATGCCTACGACATTCTTAGACCTAAGTACCGCGTCGGCCCCACGGCCCGCGAGGTCGCCGCGCCGATCTATGACCGCGTCAAGGACTTGAGCGAGCTGGAAAAGAAGCAGTACCTTGACCTGAACCTGTGGCTGCCCGGGGACATTCTGCTGAAGGCCGACAAGATGAGCATGGCACACAGCCTTGAGCTGCGCGTGCCCTATCTGGACCGCGAGGTCCTGCGCGAGGCCCAGACCTACCCCGACAGCTACAAGCTGCGCAGCGACACGAAGGCCGTGCTGCGCACCGCTGCCAACAAGACCCTGCCCGACGCCTGGGCCAACCGCACGAAGAAGGGCTTCCCCGTGCCGATTGCCAAGTGGCTCGAGGACCCGGCGTTTTCCGCCAAGGTGCGCAAGAGCTTCACGAGCGATGTGGCGGCGGAGTACTTCGACCAGGACAAGCTCGTCGCCATGCTGGCCGACCCCAAGCACGAGCGCCGCAAGATCTGGACTGCCTACACCTTCCTGACGTGGCATGAGCAGTTCTTTGAGAAGTTTGATGCGTGAGCGGGAAAGCGATGCTTTCCAAATAAAAAATAAGAAATAATAAATAATAAATGCGGTGGACCGCGTCGCTGCGCTCCGCTCAAAAGAATCCCGTAGGGGCGCATTCCATATGCGCCCGCGAAAGTATGCGCCGCCGCAAACGGGTACGGGCGGATATAGAATCCGCCCCTACAAATTTCGTTTTCGACCAGCGGGAGAAAACTCCACAATATTTATTATTTCTTATTTATTCTTTATTATTTGAACAAAATCCTATTGAAAATTGGAGATGTACTTTCCCATGTCCGACATTATCCCTGTATTCCTTGGTGCAGACCTGAACTGCTACAACTTTGCCCGGGCGTTCCATGAGGCTTACGGCGTCGAGAGCTACGCCTATGGCCGCTACCCGATGGCTCCGACCAAGTATTCCAAAATCATCCACTTTACCACCGTGCCCGATATGGACAACGAGGACACGATGCTGCGCATTCTGCACGAGTTTGCGGCACAGCATAAGGGCAAGCGGCTCTATCTGTTCGGCTGCACCGACGATTACGCCGCGATGATCATCCGCCGCAAGGCCGAGCTGACCGAGTATATCGCCCCCGGCCCTGCCGCCGACCTGTACGGCTCCATCCAGAAAAAGGCCGAGTTCTACGAGGTCTGCGAGAAGTTCGGCATCCCCTACCCCGACTCGAAAATCCTGACCGCACCTGTCGATGCCGCCGAGCTGACCGAGGATAAATTGGGCTTTGCCTACCCCATCATCGTCAAGCCGTCGTCCAGCGTTGATTACTGGAAGCATCCGTTTGACACGATGAAGAAGGTCTACACCGCCGCCACCCCCGCCGAGGCCGCCGAGATCGTCAAAACGATCTATGCCAGCGGCTACCCGGACCGCATGGTCCTGCAGAAGATGGTGCCGGGCGGCGACGACCACATGCGCGTGCTGACGGCGTTCTCCGACGAGAACGGCAAGGTCCGCGCCATGTGCCTTGGCCATACGATGGTCGAGGAGCACACCCCCCACGGCCTGGGCAACCATGCCGCCATCGTCAGTGAGGACACGACCTCCCTGCCGCTGGTGGAGAACATCCGCAAGATGCTGGAGGCCTGCCGCTACACCGGTTTTTCCAACTTTGACATCAAGTACAGCGGCACCCCCGGCGACTACCGCGTGTTTGAGATCAACCTGCGCCAGGGCCGCAGCAACTACTATGTGACCGCCACCGGCATGAACATTGCCAAGCTGGTTGTGGAAAAGTGGAACGACGGCGGCACCGACTGCGTGCTGAACAAGAACGAGGTGTTCTGGCACCACGTCCCCGCGCAGGTGGCCTTCACCTACACCGAGGACAAGGACCTCGTCGCCCGCGCCAAGGCGCTGAAAGCGCAGGGCAAGGAGGCGTGCAGTCTGCTGTACAAGCCCGACCTGCTGTGGAACCCCGTGCGCTATGCCTGCGTGCTGGAGCAGCTGAGAAGGCAGTTCAAGAAGTTTAAGACGTATTACCCGGTACACAAATAATAAATAAAAAATAAGAAATAATAAATGTGGTGAATCGCGTCGCTGGCACTCCGCTCAAAAAACGTAGGGGCGGATTCCATATCCGCCCGTGCCCGCTTGCGGCAAGGCAAACTTCCGCGGGCGCATATAGAATGCGCCCCTACGGATTTCGTTTTCGACCAAAGGGAGAAAACTCCACATTCTTTATTATTTATTATTTATTCTTTCTTATTTAAAAAGGACGTTATCATGAAGCTAAACGACCTTGTCCAACATATCTCCCACACAGGTGCCTCCGAAACGGACATCACCGCCATCACCTACGACTCCCGCAAGGCTTGCGCCGGCTCGCTGTTCGTCTGCCTTGTCGGTGCATGGCTGGATGGGCATACCTACGCCGAAAGCGCCTACCAAAACGGCTGTCGTGCGTTTTTGGTGGAGCATAGGGTCGACCTGCCCGCGGACGCTGTGCAGATCGTCACCGACGACACCCGCGCGGCGCTGGCCGTCATCGGTGCGGATTTCTACGGCAACCCCGCCGACGAGCTACACCTCATCGGCATTACAGGCACAAAAGGCAAGACGACCACCGCCCTGCTGACCGCGGCCATCATGACCGAGGCCGGTCTGCCCTGCGCCTACATCGGCTCCAACGGCGTGGACATTGCGGGCGTACACGAGGCCACCGCCAACACAACGCCCGAGAGTCTCGAGCTGCACCGGCTGTTCCGCAAGATGCTGGATGCGGGCGTGCGCCACTGCGTACTGGAGGTCAGCAGCCAGGCGCTGCGCCACCACCGCGTGGACGGCGTGCCGTTTGAGGTCGTGGCCTTCACGAACCTGTCGGAGGATCACATCGGCCCCGGCGAGCACCCCGATTTTGAGGACTACAAGTGCGCCAAGCGCCGCCTGTTTGCAGAATACAACGCCCGCACGATGGTTTACAACGTGGATGACCCCTACAGTGATTTCATGCGCGAGGGCTTTAAAGGCGAACAGATCAGCTTTGGCATCCAGAATGCCGCCGACTATCACGGGCAGAATCTGGCACAGTACCGCAGCCAGACCGCCCTCGGCGTTGACTTTGACTGCGTACACGCGGGCGAAACGACCCACATCGAGGTCATGTCCCCCGGCACGTTCAGCGCTTCGGATGCGCTGTGCGCCGTCGCACTGTGCGGCGCGTTCGGCGTGACACCTGCCCAAGCCGCCGCCACGCTGGCCCACACCCCCGTGCAGGGCCGCTTTGAAGTCGTCGAGGGTTTGCCCGGGCGCACCTTCATTGTGGACTACAGCCACAACGGGCTGGCCCTGACCAGTGCTCTGAAAACGCTGCGGGCATACAATCCGCACCGTTTACTTTGTGTATTTGGGTCGGTGGGCGGCCGCACGCAGGTGCGCCGCAAGGAACTGGCCGACGCATCAAGCGCCTACGCTGACTATACGATCATCACGAGTGACAATCCCGACAACGAGCCGCCCGAGGACGTCATCCGCGACATTGCGGGCCACATGGCCCCCGGCGCACCCTACACCTGCATCACGGACCGCCGCGAGGCGATTTACGCCGCGGTGAAAATGGCCGAGCCCGGCGACATTGTGCTGTTCGCGGGCAAGGGCCACGAGGATTACCAGCTGATCAACGGCAAAAAGCTGCATTTCGTCGAACGGGAGATCATTAAAGAGGCTTGCGCGGAGATAAGCAAATAAAACAGCGGCCCACACTTCGGGAGATACGAAGCGTGGGCCGCTGCTGCGTTGCAGGGGCCGGGCATGCCCGGCCCGCGGCATGTACGGCGGACGAGTTCTGCCGGAAGGCTGCGGGCCGCACATGTGCGGCCCCTACCGTGTTGCGGGATTTTTATTGTGTGTCGCAATGGTAAGCAGGCACGGAGCGGTCAAGACCGCTCCCTACAAGTTTTCGACAGCAGAAGCATACAGCTTTTACGCCCCGGCTCTTGGCAGCAACAACGCGGCGGCCAGATACGCAAAATACAGCGCCAAACACATCCACCCCTGCCCGCGCTTCAGCTTGTGCCTGCACAGCGGCGGGAGCAACAGCACCAGCGCCATGGCGGCGCAGACGGGGACTTCATAGCTGCGGAACTGCGCGCCGACGGGCAGTTTGTGGCGGTACATCAGGCTGGAAATCGGCAGCGCCAGCGTCAGGTTTAGGATCGCGCTGTTCAAAAGCTGGATGGGCAGCGAATCCGGCGGGTAGTAGCGGCAGCGAACCGAGAACCACTTCCAGACCGAGCCCAGCGGGTGATTCAGCGCCTCGACCAGCAGAGGGATACAGAACCCGAAACTGATGAGCGTCGCCGCCCAGAGGGCCTGGATCGTGCCTGTGAGGTTTGCCAGCGTCGTGGCACTGTAGAGCAGCGCCTGTGCACCGCCCGCCAGCAGGGCCAGCCCGCCCACGACGCCCGCCAGATTTGTCAGTGCGTTCCGGACGTTCATGACCGGGAAGGCCATCGTGTGGGCGGTGTAGCCGTATTCCTGCGCGGCCAGCTGCGGGCTGGGGTGCTTTTCGGATGTGGAGACCGCCTTAATCGTATCACCGTAGGTGAATTTGTGCTGGAACACAATGCTCATCATGACAAAGAGCACGAACAGCAGCATCAGCAGTCCGGTGCCGGTGTAGCTCAATTCGCCGTCCCGCACAAACACGGCCAGCACGCCGCAGGCCGCCAGCAGCAGCAGGCATTTGCGGCAGAACTCGTCCCGGTCCGCCACGGCGCAGTGCCTCTTGCGCAGCAGACAGACGGAGAGCGCCAGCCCCAGATTCGTGACAGCGCCCGCCAGTGCGGTGCCGACGGCCAGCGCCGTGACCGACATGCCCGCCGCCGCCAGAAATGCCAGCATCAGCTGCGGCAGCGCCAGGCAGAACGGTGCCACCGTGCCGCCCACAACCCACATGGGCAGCCCAAGCAGGGCGCAGCACCAGGTAGTGCACCGCCCCGCCAGCCGACTGCCCACCGCTGTAAACAGCAGGCCGAGGGCGTAGACTAATAAAGTTGCAGCTAAAATTTTCATCATTGTATCGTAGGGGCGGATTCCACATCCGCCCGAGCCGTGCCGCCGCTTGACGGGCGGATAGGGAATCCGCCCCTACGGTTGTAAACAAAAAAGCGGTGCCGGGGCACCGCTTTTTTTCTTAGTACGCTACGCCCCAGACGACCATCTTCTGGGCGGGCTTGCCGCAGACCGGGCAGACGTCGCTCAGATGCTCCTGGGCAAAGGGCATGCAGCGGCTGGACAGTCCAGCGTCGGCCTTCATGGCCTCCTCACAGGCGAGGTCGCCGCACCACATCGTCTTGATAAAGCCGGTGTGCTCCTTGGCAAGCTGCTTGACCTCGTCCATCGTGGTGGCGCTGTAGGTGCGATTCTCGCGGTTCTGCAGGGCGCGGTCATACAGGTCCTTTGCCAGGGCCTCCATGGCGGCGGGGATGGCCGTGGCCAACTCCTCAAACTTCACAAACTGCTTCTCGCGGGTGTCGCGGCGGACCAGCACGCACTGGCCGTTCTCGATGTCGCGGGGGCCGACCTCCAGGCGCACGGGCACGCCCTTCATCTCCCACTGGGCAAACTTCCAGCCGGGCTGCTTGTCGCTGTCGTCCAGCTTGACGCGGGCATACTTGCCGATCTCGGCGGCCAGCTCACGGCACTTGTCCAGCACGCCGGGCTTGTGGGCAGCCACGGGCACGATCACAACCTGAATGGGCGCGATGGCCGGGGGCAGGATCAGGCCGTCATCGTCGCCGTGGGTCATGATGATGGCGCCGATCAGGCGGGTGGACGCGCCCCAGGAGGTCTGGAACGGATACTGCAGGGTGTTGTCGCGGCCCGTGAAGGTCACGTCATAGGCGCGGCTGAACTTGTCACCGAAGTAGTGGCTCGTGCCGCTCTGCAGGGCCTTGCCGTCCTTCATCATCGCCTCGATGGTGTAGGTCGCCTCGGCACCGGCAAACTTCTCCTTATCGGTCTTGCGGCCCTTGACAACGGGGATGCACAGGTCGTGCTCGGCAAAATCGGCGTAGCAGTTCAGCTGCTGCTCGGTCTCGGCCTTGGCCTCCTCGGCGGTCTCGTGGATGGTGTGACCCTCCTGCCACCAGAACTCACGGGTGCGCAGGAACGGGCGGGTGGATTTCTCCCAGCGGACGACGCTGCACCACTGGTTGTACAGCATGGGCAGGTCGCGGTAGGAGTGCAGCACATGGCTGAAATGGTCGCAGAACATCGTCTCGCTGGTGGGGCGCACCGCAAGGCGCTCCTCCAGCGGGTCGCTGCCGCCGGCGGTGACCCAGGCGACCTCAGGCGCAAAGCCGTTGACCAGCTCGCCCTCCTTCTTCAGCAGGCTCTCGGGGATGAGCACGGGCATGGCCACGTTCTCATGGCCGGTGGCCTTGAAGCGGGCGTCCAGATTTTTCTGGATGTTTTCCCAGATGGCGTAGCCATAGGGGCGCAGCACAACAAAGCCCTTGACGCTGGAATACTCGACCAGCTCGGCCTTCGTGCAGATGTCGGTGTACCACTGGGCGAAGTCGACCTCCTGAGCGGTGATCGCCTCGACCATTTTTTTCTTATCGTTTGCCATTTCTCTTTTCCTCACACTTTGTAAAACCGGGGACAGGCGCTCAGATACGCTCCTCCAGATAGTTGACCACATCACCGACGGTGTGGAAGTTCTCGATGTCCTCATCGGGGATCTCAACGCCGAACTCGTCGGACAAGGTGGTGATCATATCAATAACGTCAAGGCTGTCTGCGCCGAAATCGTTGACAATGTCGCTGTCGGGGGTAATCTTTTCAGGCTCGACCTCAAGCTGGTCGGCCAGATAGTCACGGATGCGGCTGAAAACTTCGGAATCCATAATTTAACTCCTTTATAAACACAGATATACATTTAATATATAGCGTATCTGCGGGTGAATGTCAAGGGGGTAAGTGTTAATTTTATGCCATATTGCATAGGATTTGCGGGGAGGTGGGCAAGTGAAGCTGAATTTTACCAAAATGCAGGGCGCGGGCAACGATTATATCTACATCGACTGCCGCGCTGCGGGGCTGCCGCCCGACGCCGCCGCGTGGGCGGTGCAGCTGTCGCGGCGGCATTTTTCGGTGGGTGCGGACGGGGTGATCTACCTCTGTCCCCCGCTGCGGGCCGACGGCGACGCGGCCATGCGGATGTTCAACGCCGACGGCAGCGAGGGGGTCATGTGCGGCAACGGTGTGCGCTGCGCGGCGGAATTTTTATACACCCACGGCGTGCGGCGGGACTGTATCCGTATCGACACGCCCTCTGCCGGGCAGCGGGTGCTGCACCGGGTCGGGGACGGGCTGTGGCAGGTCGAGATGGGCCGCTTTACGGCAGCACCGGACGCCGTGGGGGCCGTGGGGCTGGGCGGCGGACCGCTGCTGGATGTGCCGCTCTGCGCAGGCGGGCGCGCGTGGCGGGTGCACTGTGTAGCCGTGGGCAACCCGCACTGCGTACTTTTTACGCACGAGCCGCCGCCCGCCGGGGCGGAGCTGGCCGCCTGGGGCCGTGCGCTGGGGCACCACCCGGCGTTCCCGGGCGGCATCAATGTGGAGTTTGCCCAGCCCATCAGCCCCACCGGGCTGGCTGTGACGGTGTGGGAGCGCGGCAGCGGGGCCACGCTGGCCTGCGGGACCGGGGCCTGCGCCGTGGCCGCGGCGGCGGTGCTGACAGGCCGCTGTCCGCGCGGCGCGCCCATTTTAGTACAGCTGCCGGGCGGCACACTGGAGGTGTGTGTACAGCGGGACGACACCGTGCTTTTGACCGGCGACGCCGCAGCAACATTTAGCGGAACCGTTTTGATTCAGCCTTGCAAAGCACCGCGCGGTGTGGTATGATGTAAGTAATAACAATTTGAACAGTATTTCAGTCTGGAAGGGGACTTTGCCCATGAACATTCACGAATCCGCAGAGGACTATCTGGAAAAAATTCTGATGCTGCAGGAGCAGAAGGGTTCTGTGCGCTCCATCGACATAGCCGTTGCGATGGGATTCTCCAAGCCGAGTGTCAGTGTGGCGATGAAAAATCTGCGTGAGAACGGGTATATTTCGATGGACCCGGACGGTTTTATCAAGCTGGAGCAGCCCGGTATGGAGATCGCGCAGCGCATCTATGGCCGCCACCGCAAGCTGACCGCTTTTTTTGTGGCGCTGGGCGTTGACCCGGATGTTGCCGCCAAAGACGCCTGCAAGGTCGAGCACGACCTGAGCGAGGAGACCTACAGCAAGATGATCGCCTTTGCCGAAAAAGCCGAGCAGGCAAAGCAGCCTCTGTAAAATCACCAATCAAAAAGGCATGTGCACCGTTTGATGCACATGCCTTTTTCTTGCGTTTATTCGTTTATTTTTTCCGCGCGGCAAGGGTCATCCCCACTGCGCCGAACAGCGCCAGCAGGGCGGCGGCAGATGCGAAAATCAGCAGAGCGGTTCTATGGCCGTTGATTTTTCCGTCGGTCAGCACCAGCGGGCGGAAGGTGCAGGTATCATCCGGGCCGATCTCATCGTCGCCAAAACCGGCCTCGCGCAGATACGCGCGGAACTGTGCTTCGGTTTCGGCGTCCATGGGTTGCAGCGTGCCGCGCACCGTCACCCGGGAGCCGTCCCAGCGGTAGCTGCCGTCCGCATCATTGACCATGCGCTGGGTGTCCGCCACAACGGCGTCTGCGTCCGCCAGTTTGCTCTTAGGCAGTTCGACACCGATGTAAATCGTCGCGCCGGGCGTGTTGATGGGCATGATGTACCCGCGCGGGGCCGTCTCGGCGTAGCAGCCTACCAGTGTGTCAAGGTCAGCTTCCAGGTACTTCCCCTGCAGGGTGCCGACGTCGTTGTCCGCCAGCGGGTCAATGCGGGTCGGCCCCTGCGCCAGCACAAGCGCGGACGGCCCGAACAGCACGCCGATGGCCGCCGCAATCGCCAGCAGTCCGACGGCAAGGCAGCACTTTACAGCACGCGTTTTCTTTTTGTGAGAGTGCGGCATAGTTTTCTCCTTCTCCGGTTTGCATCGGGATGGGTTTATTGTAGCAGAACGGGGAGAGGGAGTCAACGGGGAGCGGCGGCGCAGAATATATTCCCGGTTTTATATGGGGCGGTGCGCTTTCCCGGCTTGCAATCCGTGTATAATTCTGCTAGAATTATAAGAGAATACTATAGGAGGTGCTTTCCATGATCATCAAATCTTCCACTGCGCTTCGCAATGACTACGGCACGATTTCCGAATTGGCCCATGACGAGGCCGAGCCGATCTACATCACAAAAAACGGTGAAGGCGACCTTGTTGTCATGAGCATCGAAGCCTTCGAGCAGCGCGAGGAGGCTTTGAAGCTGCGCGCAAGGCTCGAGGCCGCGGAGCAGGCCCGGCTGGCTGGTACCCCCACCTACACGCTGGACGAATCGCGCAAGCGGCTGGAGGCGATTTATCAGCATGGCTAAGCTTGTCCTTCTTGAACCCGCCCAGCGTGAGCTGGAAGAAATCGCACAACTGCACAGGAATCTTGCCGGACCAAATTCTGCACGTAAAATCACAAACAAAATTTTTGATGCGCTTTCCCGGCTGGAGCTTTTCCCGCTGTCCGGCTCACTTCCCCGCGATAAAGTGCTGCTCCGGGATGGGTACCGCTATGTTGTCGCGGGAAAGTACATCTGCGTATACCGCGTTCTGGGTGATACTGTCTACGTTTATCACATTGCGCATGGTGCCAGCAATTATCCGCTCCTGTTCAAGCGTCTTTTGCGGGATGAAAAAGTCTAAGTGTATCCATGTTTTTACCCTCCCGCTGCTTTACTGCGTAGAATCTATCCTCATTATACAGTTTCTTTTGCGTAAAGAAGTGATAGCTTGATTTCAGTCTGCGCGGCATGACCGAGCAGGAAAAGCGCTTGGTTTACAATCTGATAGACTACATCAGCGAACGCAATAAACCATAACCAAAAACCGCCCTCTCCGGTTTGACCCGGAGAGGGCGGTTTCAGCTATTTGCTATTCGCAGTTAAGCTACTCGCAGATTACAGCTCAGCGAAGTACTTAATGGTGCGGACCATCTGAGAGGTGTAGGAGTTCTCGTTGTCGTACCAAGAAACGACCTGAACCTGATAGGTGTTCCATCAATTATTATCGCTGTATAGCTGTTTTTGTGCCCTTTTGGTGGCTGTATGCTTTCTTTTTCCGTAGAGAAATTTCACAACAATTGTCGTAGTTGGAAAACTTCTTTATTTCTTTATTTAGGTGTTGACCTTCGTAGCAGGATTCTTGCTTTTTCTACCCTCTTTCTATTGCTTTATTGCGGCTTTCCAGCCTGTTTTATATACTCCCTCTAACGCCGCTGCGCGGCGCTGAGAGGGGCTGTAACGGTTTATGCGGTGGTATGCTGACGAATCAGTTTATCAAGCGTAGGGCGCGAAATTCCAAGCGTTTTTGCAAGCTGCGCCTTGTTCAACTCGCGGTTCAAATAGCGCTGATACTGTGCGGCGAAATCATCCGCTTTGACCTCTTTGCGGCCTTTGAACTTGCCTTGTGCTTTTGCAATAGCGATACCCTCGCGCTGGCGTTCCAAGAGGTTGCAGCGCTCAAACTCATTGATTGCACCAATCATTGTAAGCATCAATCGTCCTGTTGGGGTGCTGGTATCGATGTTCTCTTTATTACTGACAAGATGCACGCCCTTTGCCTGTAGTTGCTCCACCAGCTTCAAGAGGTCGGCAGTAGAACGCGCCAAGCGGCTGAAATCGTGAATGTAAATCGTGTCACCCTCACGCGCAAAATCAATCATTGCTTGCAGCTACGGACGGTTCGTATCTTTTGCAGATACCTTTTCCGTAAACCATTTGTCCACATCGTACTTTTTCAGCGCTTCAATCTGGCGGGCTTCGTTTTGCTCAACAGTAGACACACGAACATAGGCGATTTTCATTTTTACGTTCTCCCTTCTCTTTCTACTATTATTATACCATAGTAAAAGTCCCATAGTCTGGACTTCATTTACGTTTTGTAAAACAATTTGAAAACCAACTCTATTTTTACGTTTTTGTGGCTTTTGGCGGCGTAAAGATAGGGTATACTCTAAATTTACATCAAGAGTAAAGTAAAAGGCACTCACCTCTGTTTTAGGGGCAAGTGCCTTTTCCAATATCTGTGGCAAATTATTTTTCTTTATGACCCAATCACAAATACAGGCGCTATCGGCAGCCCATGTTCTTTAATACGGCTTGCCATTGATTCATAAAGTTTGGTCTTTTCTTCGCCTGTCCCATAGGGGTAATTGCTTCTTGTCAAAATTTCGACCGTATTCATGCCGCGCACATGGCAAACATAATTTTTTCCATCATTGAATACCACATACACATTGTCAAGACCGAGTGTATAATGCTCGATATAAACTCCTTCCACGCCAGAAGTAACCAAATACTCGCTTCGTATTGCCTTCACTGCCTTATTTGCAACCGCAATCTTTTTCACTCCGAAAAGGACGGCCAGTACGCCTAAAACAATCAGGGCTATTATAATTATCTTCTTTTTTCTTTCTTCTGGCGACTTGGCTTTTTGTGGTGCGCTTACTTCCTTTTGTCCAAATTCAGCCATAGAAGCGCCGCATTTATCACAGAACGCAGCTGAATCGCTCACGCGGCAGCCGCACTTTTTACAAATCATAATTGTGCCCCTTCATCATCATATCATTGCTGTGCAAGCAACCAACAGAACATAGCAGATTACAGAAAAGCCTAAACCATACAGTGCCCATTTACCAGCAGCGGCAGCCTTTTTTGGTTCTTTCTCATGGTAGACAAGATACAAAATCGCACCCACAATAGGCAGTAAAAAAGAAATGATATTCAGCCCTTTGTTGGGTTCATCTGTCACGCTTGCTTTTGATTCGGTGGCACAACCGCAATGTGGGCAAACAACCGCATCTTTCAAAATTTGTTTACCGCAATGTGAGCAGAATTTCATATTGCCTGCATTAGCGTTCAAACTCCCTGCGGCGGGCTGACCGTCTACAGCTTGAATAGTGCCGCTTGCAGGATAACCTTCGCTTGGCTTTACACTCCCCGAAAGTATATCCTCTAATGTTTCTTCTTTTTCCTCAACCTTTGTTCCACAATTTGGGCAAAACTTAGTATCCTCTTGGATTTCTTTACCACATTTCTTGCACAACATAACTTTTTTCATCCTTTCGCTGTCATAGTAGACAATGCCTTACCATCATTTTAGATAAATTTTATCTAAAAGTCAATAGACAAATACTATCTATTATATGCTCTATATCAAAAGGCATCAGATAGGACTTGTTTATGATGAATCGTATTAAGGCTTTGCGCGAAGACCACGACTATACTCAACAATATGTTGCGGATTGCATCGGCATTACTCAACGCAAGTACAGCTACCTCGAAACAGGAACACAGCAACTTACCGCTGAAATTTTGGTTCTTTTGGCTAATCTTTACAATGTAAGTGTCGATTATATCTTGTTTCAGACAGACACAACAAAACGCTATCCCAAATCGAATCACGCTACCACTTAGAATATAAAAAAGAGGGCGCATTTTCGTTGCGTCCCCTTTCTCTTGTTATTCAGTTTTGCGTAAATCATTTGTCAGACCCCCTTACTGATTCTGCGCAGGGGTGTCTGCCTTCTCTGCTTTTTTGGCTGCATTGATTGCGTCAGCAACCGCCTTGTCTCTTTCGGCCTTTGCTTCTTTCACTTTCATGTCAGCCTTGTAAGCGTCACTGTAGTTGCTCATAAACCACTTGCGAATCGTTCCCATGTTGTTCTTTTTGTAGGGGCGACCCGTCTTGGAAACGGTCATTTTCGTCTCGTTGCACAGCTTGTGCAGTTCATCAAGAGCATCCGCATCATACTTAGTCAAAAAGTCTTCCATGGCCTTAATCGTAACGCGGTTATAGTTACCCTCACGGCGAACCGTCATAACGCTGGCGGTGGGGTGTTCAGCACAAATCTTTGTCAATACTCTGTACTCTTCCGTACCATAATTCTGCGCTTTCTTATAGAACTTCTCATCAACCTTAATGGTATTCTCGGTGAAATCAAACTTAATCTTCTGCTGAGTCATAATAAACCTCTTTCTTCCACTGTATGCCGTGGACGCTGTTTGTGTGGGAGTTTTTGTGTTTTTGTTTTATCTCCCTTCGATGTTTATATTATAGCACAGCCCGTCTTATAGGTACATTTATAATCCTATCAAGTTTCAAAAGCGGCATACACTATATATGGTTTTATCGTTATACCGCTATATGTTGCCACAAAATTCAACGACCCCCGGCGGTTTATTTTTTATCCGCCGGGGGTCATGCATTTTATATATTATTGTTGCACACAAATCCCATATATAGGGGGATATATTAGAGGATTCCACTCATTTGCTCTATTTCAAAAGCACACCACTAGACAAGCGCCGCACACTAGGGCAGGCATTAGGACAACCGTGCTTTATCAGTCCTCAACACTATCTGGCGGCACAATCACATCATAGTTTTTTGTCCCCATGCGGTGCGTCAAAATCGTGCAGCCATTCTCACATAGCGCCTTTTTCAGCGTAGGCCAGCCCACTTTATGTGATTGACTATCTTTCAGCCCAACGACCTGCACCAACGCTGCCTTTTGCTCTACATCAAGCGGCTTATTAAAGAAGTCATTGATGCGGCGGTCTGTCAAATCTATATAGCGCGTGTCTGGCGTAAGTACATACAGATTTTCAATATCATTTCTGATACGTCCACGCGCCTGTACTTGTGCGCTCTTGTTTGCTGAGTGTACAACCACATTCGGCACAGGTGTGTAAATGTTAATGGCTGTCTCCATGCTTTTGTTGATAAATAGTACATCAACATTTTCTGGAAACTCATTCGTTTCTATGATGGCGTTTCTAATTTTTAGCTGTTCGGCCGTCATAGGATTATCTGTGTTATTTACACTCCACACAGACGCACAGCGCAATCCAGCCGTTTCACATTCCTTTTGAAACTTCTTTATATCCGTAATGTGTGCCGCATAGAATAGCGTTTTCTGCCCCTCTGGCAGCTTTTTGATCAAGCCATCCACATGGCTATAGGGAACAGTGTTCTGTGCTGTGTAATGCCTAATATTCGATGCAATCTTCATATAGGTGAACGGCACATCTTGCCATTCTGCCCATGTTTCAATGTCGTAAGGTGTGGCGCTCATGCCCACAATAATAGTAGACGGATTCACGGCGGCGCGAGACAATGCCATCATCGCATGATAGTTATTGCAGCGTTCTTTTAGCAGCGCATCAACTTCACTACTTGTTAAATAGGGATAGTTTGTTTTGATTATGCCGCGCTCATAGGGAATAGGCCAATGAATATTATGGAACTCGTCAGCAATAATCAAATCAAACTGCCTTAAGAAATCTGGATTGCGGCGCACCTCAACGCCCAATTTAGCATAGGTAATTACAACAATTCTATTTGCATCAAAACCATCAAACCGCCTACCGCCGTTATCAATGATGTTATCATAGCAGCGGGCCTTTTCTGGGTGCTTTGCAACAATGCTGTGTCGTCCTGCGCAAGTATCAATCAAATACAGCACTTTGTTAAACTGCGGTTTACTGCCTAAAATCTCGTAGGGAAGTTTGTTGACTGCGTATTCTGTCTTACCGCAACCGCATGGGGCTTCAATCACATTAAACTCATCTTGTACATATTCCCCTCTGATTGCGTCCGAAAGGTACAGCATTTCTTGTTTATTGTTGTTAAATCCTTGTAGAACCTAAGAGTTATTATACATAGAATTACTCCTTTTCATACTTTTCTACGATGTAAATAGTGAATCTCGTAAAAAAGTATGTAATACTGAAAATTTCCAGCTATCTGTGAAAAATTATGCGCGATGCGCATAATTTTTTACGATAGCTCGCCCAATCTTAGAAGATGTTTTCTTTTCTCATCTTCTATAAATATTATATCATAACATCGTTCTTTTTTCAATAAATTGTCTCCGCAAATTTGTTCTATTCAATTCTTTAATGCGTCAATCTTTCAGATTGCCGCCACTTTCCGCGCATAGAAAAAGTCAGCCAGAATTTTCAACAACTGGCTGACTATCTGTTTACCTATTGATAGAATTTTCTAAGATATTGTAGAATCTGCCTACTATTTTACAGCCGCATTAAAGGACTGTGCTTGTTTCCCTCTTGAAGAATTGAATCGTCTTTCATGCCGCGCAAATAGCGCTGCGTGATGGCTATATTCTCATGGCCCATCAAGCGACTAAGGGTATAGAGGTCAATCCCATCTTTCAACTGTAGCTGTGCAAAAGTATGGCGGCAAGTGTGCGGACTGGCTCGTACCGACCTATCTACCTTTGCTGCTCTTGACGCATTACGCACGATTTTAGCAACGGCTTCATGGGTCAACTTCTTCCCTGTCTTGCTCAAAAACGTGTACCCCTGCGGCGGCAATTTGCCCGCAAAATAGCTTTCTCTTGCCCTCTGGTATCGTATCATACACTTGGACAAAAACGGCGATTTAGGCACTACACGCTCTTTATCGCCCTTGCCGTGAATCAGCATATAATCCTCGCGCACTTTATCATCTGTAAGGCTCATCAGTTCCGCACAGCGTATACCAGAATCAAACAGCGCGGCGAGTATCGCCCGATTGCGCACCGAAAGATAATCCGCGCCGCTATAATAGTCCAGCATCTTTTTAATGTCTGTTAGCGTGAAGGTGTTAATAATAACACGCGGCTCTTTTACATTCTTTACTTTTGCAAGGGGCGATTCGTCTATATATTCTTCTTCTACGCAGTAGTTGAAAAAGCTGCGGTAGGCTTTCAGCAAGTCATTGATATAGGCGGGTTTCCTCTTGTCCCTTTCCTTTAGGATAATAAAATTCTTGATATGAATGGGCTGCACTTTCTCTACCTCTTGAACATCACACACTTCATCAAGGTAGCGATTCCAGTAAAGAATTTGTTTACGGTAGTTGTCTATTGTTTTCTCAGACAAGCGGCGCACTTTGCAGCTAAAAACATATTCGGTGCAAGCATCAGCGAGTAACATTAAAAAAGCCCCTTTCAACTGCCATACAGCAGCCAAAAGGGGCTTAATTCGTACTATAACATCTATCGTAGTTGAACTACGATTTTTCTCAACAATTGTCGTAGCAAAACTGAGTTTTGCGCGGCGCTGCGGTTAAGCGGCGCGGTCAACTGTTGATTGGATGTTTATTTTAGTGCGATACTTCGCAGAAATCTTTCGATTACAGCTCAGCGAAGTACTTAATGGTGCGGACCATCTGAGAGGTGTAGGAGTTCTCGTTGTCGTACCAGGAAACGACCTGAACCTGATAGGTGTCGTCGTCGATCTTGGCGACCATGGTCTGGGTGGCATCGAACAGAGAGCCGTAGCGCATACCGATGACGTCAGAGGAGACGATCGGATCCTCGTTGTAGCCGAAGCTCTGGGAGGCAGCAGCCTTCATGGCAGCGTTGATGGACTCCTTGGTGACGTCCTTGCCCTTGACAACGGCAACCAGGATGGTGGTGGAGCCGGTGGGGACGGGAACGCGCTGAGCAGAGCCGATCAGCTTGCCGTTCAGCTCGGGGATGACCAGGCCGATGGCCTTGGCAGCGCCGGTGGAGTTAGGAACGATGTTCTGGGCACCGGCACGAGCGCGGCGCAGGTCGCCCTTGCGCTGCGGGCCGTCCAGGATCATCTGGTCGCCGGTGTAAGCATGAACGGTGGTCATGATGCCGGAGACGATGGGATAGGTCTTGTTCAGGGTGTCGGCCATGGGGGCCAGGCAGTTGGTGGTGCAGGAAGCAGCGGAGATGACCTGATCCTCAGCGGTCAGGGTCTTCTCGTTGACGGAGTAGACGATGGTCTTCAGGTCGTTGCCGGCGGGAGCAGAGATAACGACCTTGCGGGCGCCAGCCTGGATGTGAGCCTCAGCCTTAGCCTTGCTGGTGTAGAAGCCGGTGCACTCCAGAACGACGTCGATGCCCAGCTCGCCCCAGGGGCAATCCTTAGCATCCTTAATTGCGTAGATGGTGATCTTCTTGCCGTCGACGACGATGTAATCTTCGCCAGCCTCAACGGTGTGCTTGTTCTCGCCGATCTTGCCCAGGAAAGAGCCCTGTGCGGTGTCGTACTTCAGCAGGTGAGCCAGCATAGCGGGGCTGGTCAGATCGTTGATGGCGACGACTTCGTAACCGTCAGCCTCGAACATCTGACGGAAAGCCAGACGGCCGATACGGCCAAAACCATTGATAGCAACTTTAACAGCCATAGTGAAATCCTCCCAAGATTTGTCTTTTTCACCTTATGAGCGGTCACCCGCTCGTCGGTATGGTACTATTGTACCCCATTTTTCACAATTCTGCAAGGGGGTCTGTTATTCTTTTAACACAATTTTTCAAAAAATCCACAGAAATTTTGAAATCCCAGCCATTTCCAGCGCAAAACCGTTTCCTGTGGGGCAGACTAACCCCAGAATTTGCACAGAAGGTGAGGGAGTGCTCATGCCGGTTTTCGGCCCGACACGCGCGGCGCTGGCGGCTGCGGCGGCCCGCGGGGCGGACATTCTGCCGTCGCTGCGGCTGGTGCTGACGGCGGAGGCCCTGACCGCGCCCCCGCCGTCCCGCGCACTGGAGCTGAACGCCGAGGGCGCGGCCAGGGAGATCGGAAGAGCACACGTCTGAA
>ENA-ORIJ01000423-ORIJ01000423.1-human-gut-metagenome-genome-assembly--contig:-NODE-423-length-28497-cov-11.344_pt1 | contig 28497 bp, 20 predicted proteins | sample MGYA00243030_ERZ508746 | MGnify/ENA primary metagenome ERZ508746 (study PRJEB26277, sample SAMN04329826) | human gut metagenome | biome: human-associated habitat | host: Homo sapiens | place: USA... | reverse complement strand
ATAACAGATTCCTTCTTATCACGCTTGATTTTGCCTTGTTTAATCAGTTCTTCTTTCTCTGTACGAATACGCTCCAATATCACAGATGCTGGTTCGTCATTCGGGTCTTGTGGAACAAGTTTACCACGGATGGCGAGGTCAAGGATTTTGTACTTACTTAAAGATACTATTTTTTGAAGTTCTTCTTTTTCAGTATCAATAGTAGATAAGAAATTGTCACAGATTTGAAATCTATCAACAATTTGTAGCTGCTGTACATATGGACATATAGGAATCAAAGTTGAAAGAATTCTTTCTAATGCCAACTTTGGCATCGCCACTTGGTGGGTTTTATCTTGAAACTGCTGTTGAACAAAATCCGTTTGCAATATTATGCAAAGGAATGACTTATTTATGGCTATATTTGTTATTTTTACAGCATTTTCGGTGAGATTCATTCCGTCCAACTTGTCTGGAATTTCTCCAACAACACCAATTGTTCCAGCTATTGTTACATACAAATCATCTTTTGCAATTGTGTAATTCTTGATTGCTGAAAATATTTCATCAGAAATATACCTCAAATTAGAAATATTGACAGAATGATTTTTCATATCAGTTACTCTGATATATGCATGGGTAGTAATCTCTTCTGAAAAACTTGCTCCTTTAGGTAACCTCTTTCCACCTTTAACCATTGCAATATCTCTAACTCGTGCCCAGCACCACCCCTCCGGCACTTCAAACGGTATCTCATCTTCAATACATTTTACAGTTCCATCCTGAAACTTCTCATAATGCAAATTATCCTCACCTTTAAAGATAATTGTATCATTCTTAAGATCCTTTTTCTTGAGCTTACCTTCCTTGAGCATCTGCTGCTTCTGCTCTCTGATACGCTCCAACAATACCTCTGCTGGTTCATCATTTGGATCCTGTGGGACAAGTTTTCCACGGATAGCCAGATCTAGTATTTTTTGTCTTAATGCTTTTGTATCCATTACTCCTCCACTTCTCCAATCAGTTGTTCCAGTTCTGAAACCGCTTTGGCAATATTCTGAGATTTTTCTTTAATTTGATCTAATAATTCTGCAAGTGTATAATTATCTGTATCAGATTCTGTCTTCATCCATGTAATATCCAGGCTAGTCTTATCTCTTGCAAGAATATCCTGAATTGAAAACTTACGCCATCTGCCATTTGGATTTTCTTCACTATAAGTTTCTTTTCGCCTGCTCAGATTTCCATCTGCATAACATTCTATAAATTCATCAAAATGCTCAGGTTTTAAAGGATTAGTTTTTCCAAATGATGGCATATCATTTCTAAGGTCATAGATCCAGACTTCTTTTGTATTTCCCTTATCTGTTTTTCCACGAGTAAAGAAAAGTACATTTGTCTTAACACCCTGCGCATAGAATATTCCAGTAGGAAGACGAAGAATTGTGTGCAGATTACATTTATCTAATAAATCCATTCTGATTTTCTCTCCATCGCCATCTGCAAATAACACATTATCCGGCAATACAACAGCAGCTCTTGCTTTTCCGTTGTTTTTTAAGCTTCGATAAATATGCTGTAAAAAGTTTAACTGTTTGTTACTTGTAGGATAGGTAAAATCATCACGTGTTGCACGCTCTCCGCCTTTCTTAGTTCCAAAAGGTGGATTTGTCAAAACCAGATCGTAATCATGCATTGATTTTCCAATATTTGAAAGTGTATCACCTAATATAATTGGAGCTTCAATATCATGCAGCATAGCATTCATTAATGCCAGACGATGCGTATCATGAACAAGCTCACAACCTGTAAACGCTTCATCTCTCTCAAATCTTGCCAAATCTGCATCTTGAATATCAAAAAAATTATCCGTATGGTCTGCAACATATTGATGTGCAGCAATCATAAAACCAAATGTTCCACAGGCAGGGTCATTACACTTCTCTCCTACCTGCGGTTTCATAAGCTTTGTCATCACATCTATCAAAACACGTGGAGTAAAATACTGTCCCGCGCCTGACTTTTTTTCACTAGCATTTTTCTCCAATAATCCTTCATAAAGATTTCCAAGCCCTTCTTCTTTTGCAGAGTACCAATCAAGACTATCTATCGTTATTATAATTTTCTCAAGATTTTTAGGCTCATCAATATTTGTTGCTGCTCCCTGATAAATTTCACGAATTCTACCTGTACCATTATCCCCAAGTTCTGTTAACAGTTCCTTGTAAAACTTCTTCAATTCAACTCCACTTTTAGCTGTTAATTCATCCCAACGGTATTTTTCCGGAATCTGTTCTTCTGTTCCAGTTTCCTTCGCCATTTTTAAAAACAAAATATAGGTTAATTCTGTAACATACTGATGATATGTGATACCATCATCTCTTAGTACATTACATAAATTCCATAATTTTGATACAATTTCTTGTGTTGTCATGCAACATTTCCTCCGTCATCATACAAATATTCATTTAACTCAAGCACAATACTTTCCAGATTATTTTGAAACACCTTATTTATTTTATTAAATCCTCCATGGTCTACAAATCTGCTATCTTCATCAAATACCTTAATATTCATTACAGATTCTCCAAGCAGATATTTTTCAATATGAGATATCCAGCTTAGTTCCTGCTTTGAAAAATTATGTTTTTTCCTAAGTTTATCAACTGCTCTGTGAATACGTGCATCATGACTAATCAATGTTGAACCAATTGCATAACGTCGAATCAGACTTATAATATCTGCCATTATCTCTTCATTAGTCAATTCATAAATTGCAGTATTCAGCTGTTGTGTAGTAAAACCTTCTCTATCAAGTGTTAATCTGAGATCCTTCAAATCTTTTCTTGTCAAATCCCTTGGTCTTGTACAGATAATATTTAACGCAGCAATTTCATTTCGATTACTTTCAATAAAACGTGAGAACGCATTCAGATAATCTTCTGGTTTTTCCGCATTTCCATATCCACGGGAATGTTCTGTCAATTCATCCTTTGCATCAGAAACCACAACAGGACGAGTACCATTTGATTTTGTCTCTTGTAACATTTTGAATACGTCACGATATTTAAGCAGACATTTCTTAGCTTCCTGCACATCTGATTTTTCAATTTCCATAATAAACTGCGATGGATCTTTTCCATCAGTCATACTTATGAAATAATCCATCATTTTAGGTGACATATTTCGTTTCTTTCTCTGTAATTTAGCAATTATCTGATTAATCTGCTGCTCCACCTGTTTGTCATCATTAATCTCAGACAGTCCATCTAATAGCTGGGTAAAGCTCGTTGTAGGATTTGCGACTACTGGTTTCATAGTATTCACATCATTCAAAGAATCATATACACCAACAGGATCATATATTTCAAAATGTGTCTTATGAATTTTCGGACAAAGTCTCGTAGCACGACCCAACATCTGTTCAAATAAAATACGTGATTTCACACGTCGCATAAACACTAATGTTGTAATTTCCGGAACATCAATTCCTGTAGTCAACAGGTCTACTGTTACTGCAATGCTTGGATAATTCTCGTTCTTAAAGCGTTTGATAGCCTCCTGCACTTTCTTAGGATTTCCATCACCAACGCTGCCTGTTATCTTCATAATAGCCTCGTTAGAAACTTCATATTCCGAATAAATATCTCTCAAAATTGATACAATCATATCTGCATGTTGGTCATCAACTGCATATATTAAAGTTTTACCCTGTTCTTCTGGATTTTCAGGATCTATATCTCGAGCAATTTCGCTTAAAACTGTCTTATTGAAATTTTCTGTAATAACCTGTCGATTAAACTGTTCAATATCAAAATCTAATTCATCATCTAATAATTCACTATTGGTAATCTCTCCTGTCACAGGATCATAAATCATAACTGTGTCACCTGATTTATAGTGAATCCCGCCTGTACTGAGTTTTGTTTCCAGATGATGTGGAGCATCATGATCTACTAAATACCCTTCTATGACAGCTTCCCTATATGTATATTTAAACACTGGTTGTCCAAAAATCTCTGTTGTCTGAAGTGCCGGCGTTGCCGTAAGTGCAATCTTCACCGCATCAAAATATTCAATTACACTTCGATATTTACTTTGATAATCTCTCTGGTCACGATACAAAATTTCAGTGTCGCTCATTTCCTTGTCAAGAATGTATCCGCGGTGTGCTTCATCAATAATAATCAAGTCATAGTCCGTAACAGCTGGCTTAGTTTCGCTATCATTATATAAGATACGCTTGACCATACTCTGCACAGTAGCAACCTGAATTCTGGTTTCTTTATCAATATTTTTATCTTCAAGTCCCTTGATATTATAAATATCATCAAGTGTCATTAAGTCTTCCAATTTAACTTCTTTGAATACATCTGAAGCCTGTTCTCCAAGAGAAGTTCGATCAACAAGAAACAAAATACGTCTAAATCGGTTCGTCTTTAAAAAACGATAAATCATACCCAATACAGTACGTGTTTTTCCTGTTCCTGTCGCCATAGCCAAAAGAATATTCTTTTTTCCATCAATAACTGACTGTTCTGCTGCCTTAATAGCATTTAACTGATATTCACGAAGATTTAATCCATTAGGGTCAGTAAGAAAATCATATGATAATGCTTTCAATGCTGAATTACCCTCCTGAGGATTTTTCTCCAGCAATTCCACCATTCCCATAGGACTAATCCAGCCATGAAGAGCTTTAGGATTATTTGCAGGGCTTCTCAAATCTAAAAACCATATACCTGACTTTGTTTCAAGCTGCTTTAAATATGGTCTTCCATTGGTTGCAAATGTAAATGGTATTTTATATTCACCCCATTCTCCAATCTGATACTCTGAATCTTCCTTACGAATATTGCGTGGATATTCTTTTCCCTGATAATCAATAACAGACGGAATATCCTTATGTAATGCTTTTGCCTCAATAACTCCTATAAGCTTAGTATCAACAAACAATGCATAATCTACACGTCCACTATGTCCTACTGTAGAATTGGTTGGCCATTCAGCAATAGCCATATTGTGTCCTTTTATTGGGCGAGTTCCTTTAGAATAACGCAGATTTTCTGTATCTGCTTCCCAACCCACCTGACGCAATTGCTCGTCAATTATATATCTCGTTTCGGCTTCTGATTTTGGTCTTTGACTTGCCATTTTACCAGCTTGCTTCTGACGTTCTGATTTAGAAACAGCTTCAGCCATACTTGCTTTTTGCTCAGCCTGTTTTGTAAGTTTTTCTGCCTGTTTTTCCTCTGCCTCTTTTTCTTCCTGTGTAACCAATACATTGTTACCCTCTAATTCAGGCATAACAAAATTATGATGCTGATAATTCCAATCACCATAAGTCTGCATAAACCATTCACAAAGACTATATGCCATTTCAAGCAAGATTTTACATTCTGATACTGAATCATAATTCGCATGCACAGCCTTATTTCTTGCTTTTCTAAGAGCGTGTAAAATATCTGTTAAATCCTGTGTCAACATACCTTCTCTTTGAAGCGTATTTATTCTCGTAACTGCTGTGTTATCATAAGGAAACGGAATTCTATCATACGTAAACATCAAATTAACTATGCTTTCCCCAATCATTCCTAATTTTATAAAGCAGGAATTAGGGTCAGAAAAACAATATTTTTCAGCCTGACCACCCAATGTAGACAAAACCGGAAACTCTGATTGTAAAAATTCAAAGTTTGATTTCATAAACGTCACCCCTCATTCTTCATCTATATCCATAAAATAATTAACATTACCCATTATTTTCAATAATCAACTTACATATCGGATTGTCAATATAATATTTTCTCTCTGTTACAATATTCACTTAACTTCTCATAATATATAATTATATCATGTATACTAATATCTTTTCAATCTCAGCTTTTAAAATCAAACAAGCAGAAATCAATCAAGCTGTTTATATTAACTTTCTGAATCATCTCAATAATACTTCATTTCTGAAACTTCGTATATTCATAATTTATTAAACACAAACTGGTATTAAAAATTATATAAAAAAGCTTTTGCTAATAAGTATCATACTTTTTAAGTGATACTTTTAGCAAAAGCCTATTTTTTAACATTTTCCGTTGATATGGATTCTATACATACTCAAATCATCATACATCATAAAAGCATATGTTTTTTTATTATCTCATATGTATCATTTATTACATCACTATTAAGTGACAAATACATTTTCTTATCACCAATAATATAGAACTCATCTTTTGCTCGTGTTGCTGCAACATTCATAATATTAGGATTTTCTGTTCCCATTGCCCAATTTGCTGCTCCAATACATTTTTCATCTGCACCCAACACTAAGAATACAATAGGTGCTTCTTTTCCCTGAAATGTATGAACAGTTCCAATATTAGTAACTTTGCCATTTTTATCATATCTTGTAAAACCAATTTTCTTTAATTCCTGTGATAATTGATATGCAACATTCTTAAAAGGGCTAATCACATATACGATATCCTCCTTTTGTTTATTTACAATATCAGGATTTTCCATTATCATATTTTTAAGTTTTTCTCTCAAAAAATCCCCTTGTTCTGCAACATATTTATCCACTGCACGGCCTTTTATATCATACCATTCAGAAATTCCATGAGCATCTTCTCCCTGTACCATATTACCCGAATATGAAATTTTATTTGAAATATCAAACATAGGATATTTACATCTTCTATGTACCCATAATGGTATTCCTATCCAATCTTCTTTGTTATTATCCTTATAAAATCCGTATTGACTTATTGCATCTACTAATGTTTGTGTAGATGTTGTTTCAGATAAATATTGTTTTGATACACCATAATATTCTCCCAGCATATTAAGAATATTAGAATCCAATGTAAGAACAGGTTTTATCTGTGCAGGATCTCCAACTGCCATAACATATTTACTTCTAAAAATAGCTCCCACACTTGCTTGTGGAAGTGCTTGCCCTGCTTCATCAATAAACAAATGTCCTATAGTTTCTTTCCCCATATTTGCACACATTCTTGAGAAACTAGCAAATGTAGAACCTATAACTGGTATAGTCATATTTATCCAATTCCATGCCTCCGATATTATATGTTTCTTTTCAAGATACTCACTTTGTTTGTTCCATATAGTATAAGCCGCTTTTATATTTTTTATATTTTCATACAAAAATTGTTTCCTTACTTCCAATGCTTTAATAAACAATTGTGACTGTAACCTTCTATAATTTATGTCAAACCATGGATTACTCAATTGTAATTCTTCATAGTTTAAATCTAGATTAAGTTCATTTATTTCAATACTATTTAGTCTTTTTCCCAGATTTTCTGATTCAACTTTTAAATTACGAATTTCAGACTTTTTATTTTTCTCCCATATATAAAATGTTATTTGATCTTGCTCTGATTTTCTTTTAATTTTATCTATTTTTTCTTGAAAATCCTTTATCTGACCTTGCAATCCCAATAATTCAATTCCTATTTTACTCTCATTAGCAATAGCCATTTGAAGCTGGTCAGAATATTCTTTACTCTGCCTTCTATATTCTTTCTTATGCTTTCGTCGAGAAAACCATCTTGGTTTTTGAAGTTTCAATGCTTCAATACACTTAAGAATACTACTCTTTTCATATTCTATAACCTGCATCTGTGTATTAAAATTATTCATCTCATTTTCTAAATTCTCTATCTTATATTGATTATCTTCAATGAATTTTTCATTTTCCAATTTTAATTGTCTTAGATTATCTTTTCTATCAGTCAACTCACAATTCAGTTTTTGTAATTTATCATCTATTACTGATTTAGATTTTTTAATATTTTTTATATCCTGTGAGATATTTTGAACATTACTCCGATAATTACAAATATTATCATACATTTCAAGAAAGTTTTTGTATACATCATCGTCCGGCGTATATTCACACTTAAGATAATTTTCAATGTGCTTCAACACTGTAACTATATATTTCATATTATCTTTCTTTCCACCTTCAATTGAAAACAATCCCCAAAATTTATCCGTATCTTCTTTTAGTGTGATTTTTAATCTTTCGTGTTTTCCTTTTTCATCCTCATACCATTCTGTTTCTACTAATGAATTTGCTATCTCCTTAAAATAATCTGCACTAACAATACTATCAATAAATTCCTTATCTATTTTTTTACTCAAAGGTAATTCATTAACAATATTTTGAATTGCACTATGATTTGAACTAGCAACAACTATACATTTCTCAGCTACATTTTTAGGCATAATACCAATAGCAGCATTATCCATATATTTCGTTGAATCATTCCCTGTTATATATTTTAATGAATTTTTTGCTATTTCATATGACTGTTCTACAATAAGTTCAGCAAATATATCTTTTAATAATGTCGTTTTCCCTGTACCCGGTGGTCCATTTACACTCCTAATCTGATTATTATCAAATCCTATTGATAAATTAACAGCCACTTGCTGCATAAATGCAAGCGAAAATTGTGGATTACTGGGGAATCTGGCAATAGGATAATTCTTTGGCTGTAAAATATCATAAAAAATTTCTGGATTAAATTCCTTACTTTCCTTTCGACTATCTAAATTTATACGCTCTATAGAATTTGCGACTATATACTTATCTAAATTGCCTGAGTGTATTTTTTTTGCTTTTTCCAAATCAGTTATGAAAAAAGAATGTAAATTTGTAGCATCTGTTTCAATGTTTTTTAATGCCTGCATTCTACAGTTTTCAATTAAAATATTATTTTTTTTAAGAATTAATGATATCATACTATTAAAATGTGTTATGTAATTAACATCTTCTAAACATTCAAATAATTCTTCAAATTCCTTCCTTTTTTCTGCTTCAAATTCCATAAATTCATTTTCTTTAGGTATTCTTCTTTTATTCCTTATGTAATAACTTTCTGTTAAAAATGTCATTTCAGAAATAAAATTAAGTTCTTTATCAAAATATAAAGCAAACGAGAACTTGTTTCCTAATGCAATTTCCTGTTCTGTTGGTTTTAATTTATATTTTTCCCTTAAATAATCAATAACTTCACGAAATGGAAAAATATCAAAATATATAACAATTCCGCTATTTTTATATTTCCCAACTCCGCTCTTATTCATTTCATCTAACAGCGCAGCATAATAATCCTGCTGCCATAATCTATTAAATGTCATAATTGCCTTATTATTTAAATTAATATCTCCTTCTGATAAATGTTCAACCATTATCCAAGACTCTAATATATCATTTTTATTATTCATCATCATATTTCAATCCATTCTAGACATCTTTTCTGCTAACAAGCAATATTTTTATGTCATAATACACAATTATAAACCTAATGCTTTTTTATTCGCATTTATATAAATTATTGCTAAGCTCACAGTATTTATACTGTATACTTTTATAAGTTTACCATTGAGGTATATATAGGTCAATTTCTTTCTATTTAATATCTTGAACTTTATCCTTCTGTTTCTTTGATATAATTATATGCAAATCTTTTAATATATCTTGGACAATTAAAATTTTTCCTGTCCACTAATCTATAAAAATCTTTCCCAGCTCTAGACTATTATGCTTACAATAAGCTGTAATCTTCTTGATGCCTCTGTATAAATGCTATTTTCTTGTACTTGTCATATGATAACCTTATCTCTTTATGATTATTTGCTGCCTTGGGACACTATTTACCAATTAATTATCTAGTTCCTAAATGTACACTTTTTGAAACTACAAAAAAAGACCGCTAAACCGTCCCAAAATGTATGGACGTCCCTTCACGGAACGTTCTGGTATTTATGTATGCTTTTTAGCACCACCTCCTTAAAAAGGGGGATATAAAAAGAAGGTATATTTCAACCTTCTTCTTAAATTTAGCAATTTGATGGATTATTTAATACTTCTAATGCGTTCCACACTTAACTCTGCTCTAGATATAACTTCGAGTTTTTGATGATATACTTGCATACTGATTAATGGCTCACTTACAATGAATAATCCGTAAACATTCCATATAACATCAGATAGTTGATAATGTATTTTTAAATCTTCCAGGTGTTCCTTAACCCAGTCTACTCTTCTAGCATGCTTTGTTGCATAGCATTTCTTTTTACCATCAACAAACATTTTCTGATACTCCAGCTGAATTTCATAAGGATTTCTAGAAAAATTAAAATCCTTTACCTCTGCTACATATATATGATGCATCTCATTATCTATTATTAGCACATCAATGTCTCCTAATGTATTTCCATTCTTGTCAGCCACAGGCTTTTTATTAATCCTATCAACATTCGAATCAATAACAAACACTTCCATATCTGACAAAATATCTGAAATTAATTTATTAAATTTTCTTCCCCTATCATCACTAATTCGTCCTATCAAAGTGCACATCTTATCATTTTTTGTTGATATTTTGCCCTCATAAATCAAGTCTGTCACATACATAAGCATATGATATAATTGTCTATTACCCCATATTATCATATCGTTTCTGATTATTACTGGTCGCCTATTAAAAGAATATGCACGATTAAATCGCCATGGATATACATCTTCCTTCCTAAACCCAGATGGCACTTTCAAAAAATCATCTCTTTCAGTCAAAGAAATATCCTTAATTATGGCTATTGCTATTTCATTAGATAGCTTCTCATCAATTTGAACGATATATTCTATAAGTTTTTCCTTAGGTGCTATATAAACTTCCTGCTCTTCTCTCTCCTTACCATATTCTATCATCCCCATTATTAACCTACAAAATTGAGTAAAAGAATACCCATACTCAGCCTGAAAAGCAATATCTAAAGCATCTGAATAATTTTCCTGATTGATGGTATATTTTTTATGAAAATCACTAGAAGAATTATAATATAACTGTTCTCTTCTATATTTATCGCCATATTGATATATTGTATAAAATTCATCCTGCTTCATTCCTATTCGGTCCGATTTCAATATTTCAACTGGCGTATTAAAAATGTTATAGTGAAACAAGTCATTCTTATATGCCCACTCTATAATAAGTGAGCATATTGCCAATATATATTCATATTTTCCTATACCAAGTGTCACCTCACCTTTAGGCGGTTTAGCAGCAACGTATTCCATCATGAATTTTAATGCTAATGATACTCGATTCAAATTATTGTATTCTGTTATATATTGTTCCTCTTTTTCAGGATAACATGACAACTCATAAGCATAAGTCTTTTCTGCAAGCATTAGCTTGTATAAAACTTCTTCCAAATCGGAATAAATCGCTTCTACCAAATGATGTGAACTTAATACCTCAATCTCTTCTTGTAACATTTTATATAACATTCCTACAACTTCATTGGCAATCATTGTTCTTTTCTCATCTGGAATAACTCCATATGTCCATTTACTACTTTGTAATATAGATTTTCCTATTATATCAAGCAAATAATCCTCGTCTTCTTCTCGAACAATCCTATCCGAAGTAAACAATATGGGTTTATAATATGGTTTATCCTGAAAATCCAAAGAAAATATTTTTCTCCTCATCAGATTATCAAACAATTTATCTAACCTATCCTCATAAGCAACTGGCTCATATGCATCATTATTTAAAATATCCAAAAGCATATGGCACAATTCTTTTTCCTTTGCATTCGTCTTGCAACTCATTTGACTATATGCCTTAGGTGTCCATACCAAATTATAATGTCTGCCTCTTTTTTCAACACGAATTAAATCTGATACAGTAATATCCTCAGTTGGAGCATAATAATATGCTTTCTTATCACCCTCCAATATTATTGAAAAATGATATAATGTATTCAATAGTTCCATATCTTCAATAATATCTTTGCATTCTGCCAGCCAATAAGATATAGTGTCCATAATTGAAAAATTCAAATTAACATCTGCCTTTTCCTTTATTTCTCCAGATGTAATCCAAATAATACAGTTATTATAACGAATACATAATGTACTCCTTTTTGTCTCCATCATACATTCTTCGGTGTACATATTTCTCATTTCATCACACAAGACCACTTTCGTTTTCCAACCATCTTCATAAGAATCAATCAATACAGCCCCCTCATTCCTTATTGACTGATTAATATAATCAATGGAATCTCCTGGAGCAATCAAAAGTGTAGTATTATACGGATTAAAATCATCATTCAAATAAAATGAATACTGATTACTTGTATATATGCTGATAGCATTTAGCTCACTAAATAAATTTGGCATTTGTGTGCTTACTTTCTCTTTTGCACGTATATATCTTGGTACAAAATTATCTTTTTTTCGTTCATTGACACTTATACAATGCAATTCAAATGGATTCAATTGTAATGACTTATATTTAGATAGATTTTTAGCTACTCTTAGTCCCATTCCTCTTCCAAATCCACTAATTATCAACAGACAATAGATATCATTTCTTGCAATAGCATTTTCTTGCATTTTTTCAAAAAAATATTTCATTCTCTTCTCAAATAACAAAGTATGCTTTTCATCAGGATATTCTGAGTGCATTGTTCTTTCTGAATAGTCACAAGCATCATCACATACAAAAACAGTCAACATTAACTGATTATTATACACATTTACGATACATTCTTTATAATATGCATTATTTATTAACTCAATTCCAAGCATACTCTCTTTTATTTTGTGATGTCCCAATGCTTCTAGTGACTTACGGCAATCTCGCCATACATAATTGTTATATCTATTTATCACCTTATCCTTTATTCCAAACTCTGAAGCTATTTTTAATGCCTGAAAAAAAAGAAAATTCGGTAATAGAGAAACATTAAGTAATATAATTGTATTGTCTCTGCAATTTCTCACAAATGGTTTACTGTAAAATGGTCTATTATTCATTGAACCCACATTACCACTTCCGAAAGGCATAATTATTTCTTCTAGTAAATCAGAATAATCTTTCAGAAACAACTGTATTCTCTGTTCATCAAACACAACGCATTCTGCATATTCTTTAACCTTTTCACTATCTGGTATCACCACATACTTTCCTTCATCAGATACTATTTCACATTCCTTTATGCTTATCTTTCTAGCTATTTCCTCTGATAATCCCAATATAAGCATCATCAATCTTCCTATTTTCTGGTTGTATTCTTTAGGAAAGTCATTTTCATAATTGAACAATATATCTATAAGCATTTGAAGATTATAAGCGGGTGTATTATCAATTCCATTAAAAACCGTATAATTATCCATCAACATTACATTCTGGTAGAAAGCATTTTCATTCGGGTCAATAGACAATGTTAAATTAGTTTCATTTATTTTTCCTATTAATTTCTTAAACTTTCCAGCACTCATCTTATATGTGGAATTGTATGTATTTTCCTCTTCACAAATAATACCTGCTATCAAGGAATCTAATAAAACAGATTTATTTTGGTTATGCGGCATTAAATTTAAGCCTGATATTCTTGCTAAGACATCATAAACATCATACTTTTTTATCTCGTCAGATATGTCCTTCAATTCATCTATCGTTTCTTGACTTTCAAATATATCACCAAACTTCATGATTTCATTAAAAAAATCCATATTTTCCCCTTTCTGTAGTATATAATCACTTTATTCAAATAGCTCAAAACCTATAAAAATAACCTCACCAGACACCAATCCAGTGAGGTCATATAATCACGCTTTCTGTTTAGGTACAAACTCAATCTTAAGAGCCATTCCCATACCATCCGCTAATCTTTTAAGCAAATTAACCGAAGGATTCCTTGTTCCATTTTCAAGCTTGCTGATATCTGCCTGGTTAATACCAGTACGTTCTGCAAGCTCCTTCTGTGTCATATTCTGAGAAGTACGAGCATCCACGATAGCTCTTATGACATCCATCTCTGGCTGAATAGCTTCATATTCTTTTCTGAACTCATCATCTTTTAACTGCTTAGAAAGCATATCATCAAATGTTCTCATCCTTCATCACCCTTTCTATGAAATCTTCCCTTGTAATATACCCAGCAATCCAAATATTTTAGCTCGCATCTTAGAATTAACAGAATCAAGAAATTCCTCTACTGGAACTTCGCCGTTTTCTTTTTCATATGCTATCAGTTTAAATTCTGGCATATAATCTCCTTTGTAAATATTATATGGCATATATGCCATAATGTCAATTGTCCATTTAATATAATCATACCAAGCTATTTCTCTAAAAACGTGTAGTAAATGTGTAGTAGAGCACTTTTTCAACTAAGAAATGGCTTATTTATGAGCTTTGTAGGAATATCTATTGATGTTGCCGTGACATACCATCAATTTTACTAAATCGAATTAAAATACATTAACGCATCTTAATATACTCTGCCTTCTCCTGCAAATTTCACCAGGCTACATCATAATCTTCTGCACATCTTTTCGCGACAAAAGAACAACCGGCTCAAGTGTTGATAACTTTTCCAAGGAAAACATATGCTCATAATTGCTTTATGAATTTTCCCTCATAAACAGGGAAATTCACCATTTTCCAGCTTATATCCATAAGAAGCAAATCGCCATTCCATTTGCCTTCTCTCGCCTTCTGCTCACGCCAAGCCATTGTCTGCACTCTGATATTTTCCCGCTCCATCTCTGCTACTGCAGCAATACGACCTTTTATATTCTTACCAGAATGCCCTTCATCAGAATATTCTCCTACAATCTCCATATCCTAAAATTCAGCATATTTTCTAAGCTTGTCCTTCTGTGCATCCAAGCTGTAACCATCAACCCGAATTGCTGTTGATACACGAGTATATATGTAGCATTTTGTTTTCTTTTTCAATAACCTAACCTCCAAATTTATTCATTTGTCAATTTTCCCGACTGCTCAGCCAACTTCTTTTCTTCTCTCTTTACTCTACGTTCTAATTTTTTGATATCTTCCGATGCTGGCAAATTTTCTGGCTTAATCCCCCTCTGCCCCAGCATATCCCTGACTGATGTATTATTTTCAACATGCTCAACAGTAATAGCCGTCTCACCCTGTAAGTCTTTTTCTTCAACATTATAATTTGTCATTTCAGTTGCAAGGTTCTTTGCAGCAATAGTAAGTGTTGGCAAAAAATCTGCAAGCGGCCTTTTATCTTGCACTCCTAAACGTTCTTTCATTTGTTTTGTAGTGAATCCTCCAAATAAAGCCTGATCCCCCTTAGATCGGATACGTCCAAATCCAGCATCATCTACACCACGTTCATATATATTTTGAGACAGTCGTTTTTCAGATTCTCGAAGTTTTCCTCTTGCCTCAGTTCTTTCAATATAAGAAATTCTTTCTTCTATCAATTCCTGCTTTCTTGTTTGAACTGCAAAATAGCTTTGTGCAAAAGCAATCTGTTCTTTACGAGGATCTCCATTCTCTGCGATAAGATAACATGCATAACGGGTAAGCATATAATCTTCTACTTCTCTATTCGCTCCACTTCCCAAAGTAACCATTTTACTGGCATCGGCAAAATGGTCCTCTACTACAATACCATTATTTGCACAAGCAACTTTTGCCTTTGATAAGACATTTTCAAAATTTTGCCATTTTAAATAATCTAGCAAATGCATTAATTCACGTGCATACCAAAATTCAACTCCGTTTTCTTCATGCCTAATTTCATCAAATCTATTCTTATAATTCATTATCATCTTCTTTTCCATATTAGACTTTCTCCTCCCACATTGAACCATTTTACTGACATCAGTAAAATGGTCTATTCCTCTTTTTTCTTCATTTTGTCATAATATGCTTTATACCTATAAATCGTCCTCTCACTAACATTGTTCCGCTTTGCAATTTCAACCATTGGCATACCGCTCTCATATCCAATGACAAAATCATTATAAATTGCCATCCACTTGGCGTTATGTTTCTGACGACCGCTTAATTTACGATTTCTGTAATACTCCAATTTCTGCCGAAGTTCTGCATTCTCTTTTTCCAACTCCTCAATTCTTTTTAACGCCTCTTCAAGTGTTACTGATTTCCCCATTAACCTGTCCTCCGTCTATGTCATTCTCGTTTTGTCTACATTATAAATATTTATGTTCCTTTAGTCAATCCGATTATGTCATATTATTTTTACAATAGCTTTCTTACAATTGAAATACCGCTGATATCGTTTACGGGCTAAACTTCTCCAAAAGCAGTCTGCCTGTATGTTTTTTATCCAATCACATAAAATCCATTTCCTTTTTAATGCCGGTCTATACTTGAAAATCAAGGATGTCACAACAGCCACGCATCTCTCAAACGCTGCATTCTCTTTTGCATCATCATAATATTTCTTTCTAATTTGTCCGTCCCTTTCTGTGCTTAAATTGCTTTGTCAGCCAATTAGAGTTATCTGCTTTCAACAAATCATACACGTATATCTTATTAGGCTTTCCTAATCCCTGATGACTTCTATAAATCAGATTATATAACTCCAATTCCTTCAACATCCTGTTAATCTTCTTATTTCCGAGATTCAGCAACATCATCATTTCTTTTATCAATATTGAAATGTACACTTTTTAACACCACCTCCTTAAAAATGGGCAAAAAAAAGAAGGTGTATTTCAACCTTCTGTTAAATATAAAACCAAATCTTATTTTTGGTGCTGGCTATGTGATACTTTACACTATGCTACCATTACACCACATCTCCGCAGCAGCATAGCCAGCTAATCATTATAACAGACATATCTCTCATAACGTATCCTCCTTTTAAGTCAGAAATAAAATTCCTAATAGCATCATAACAGATACCAGAGGTAACAATATTCAATAATGTCATAACAAATGAGGAGATGCTTGGAATCGAACCAAGTCCTGCTGCAAACTTATTTGCATAAAAATTATACCATATTAGGCTAAAAAACAAAAGAAAATATATTTCAACCTAGCCTTGAAGTATTTTAATTACCTTTTTAGCAATCGACAGATTCATAAAAGTTCTTTTTCTTTGTTCCATCAAATCAAAATCAACTCTCCATTTTTCAGATACTTTTGATTTTTCTATAACCTTTTCAATCGAATAGTCTTGAAACCATTCTATATTCTTAACTGTATAATATTTGTGAGCATATTTCTCAAATGCATCTGTAATAGCTTTTTCAGCTTCTTCTGGATATACCTCAAACTCCATCTTAGAAACCATATCATTTACATATTCTTCAAGGAAATAATAATCAGGAGGATAATCATATGCTACCGTTTCTCCTTCATCGTCAGTAATAGGACATGGTTTAGGATTAATACCAATCTCACCTAATTTGAAGTCAAAATACGATAATATACAATCAGTATCCTTCTTCGACCTATTATATTGACAAACTATACTGTACTGTTCTATTAACAGCATAAGTGTTCTTCTTTCTTTTTTTCCTAAATACCTTATTGCATAGTTTGATTTTATTGCTAATAGCTCATCATAGTTTTTCCTAGAATAACTCTTATTTAAAAGTTGCACCACAGGAAATATAACACTCATTAACAGTTCATCTCTATTTCCCTTTCGGTAATACATCATTGATATTAACAATGATATTAATGATGAAATGATTATAGCTGCTGAATTTTGATAAAGCCATTTCAATATCATATCTATCATCTAAAACTCCTTATATCATATTAAAGTTCTTAAATGCCTCTCTAATAGCCTCTTTCTTTTCAGGTGTACACTGCGGCTACTTTGACTTATCATTTTTCTTACAGTTATTTCCAGTACGTTCTTTACCAAGACCACACTTACCTTTAATCTGTGCAATGTACAATGATGACACTTTAAATCCATATTTTTCAAGAATATAAGCCTTAATTTTCTGATAAGTTATTTTTCCTCTGGTGTATAATTCCTCTCTTCTTCAAGCTACATCATAATCTTCTACATATCATTTCGCGACAGAAGGCAGACTGTCTCAACGGTACTTTCGTTGTCCCAACAAAGTTCCTGTGTTTCCCTGTCTCCAAAATACACCGGAAAACGGAACTTTATGTGCTTCAGGAATCTGCCATCTGGCTGCTCCTGCTCGTAAATGTCCACCTGTTCTACAAAGCTGTTAAGAAATTCTTTCTTCTCTAGGTCGGTGAACTTATCATATAGTTTATCAAAATATAAAAGAAATTGATAGACGTTTTCTTCTGATATTTTCTGTTGCTGAATATTCAGCAGGCGATTCTTTACTTCCTCTATACTGTTCTCCACGCCTTCAATCTCATCATACAAACGGTATAACCTTGTCTCCATATCCTGATATTTCTTCTCATAAAATTTATCCATAATATCCAGACTGTCCATCTGCTGTCCAAGTCTTGCTTTTGCTCCGGTCAGCTGCCTGTGCTGCTTTTCCAATCCTTCAATCTCTTTTTCTATTTCTTCTGTATCTATTCTTGAACCGATTTTATTCAGAATTGCTTCTTCAAATTTCGGATTCTTCACCAGCTTCCGAATAACTTCTTCTACTGCATTGTTAATCTTCTCCTCACTCCATTGTTTACGATATCCACATTTATGACCATCTACCAGGCGACGATGTTTGCAGGCATAATAGAAATAATCCTTATATAAAGTTCCGTCTTTCTTTTTCTTTCGATTCACGTTCCCATACATACCGCTTCCACATAGCGGGCATCTCAATATTCCAGATAAGATATGCTCATGATCGAGACTATGTGTCTTTTCATATTTCACACCTGTTTTTTCTCGTTTTTGATGAGCCAGCTCCCAGTCTGTTTCTGAAATAATCCCTTCATGGATACCATCGTGCAGCATATAATTTTCCTGCTTTACAATGCGATATTCATTTCTTGTTCCAGAAACTTTCTCGTTCTTCCTTCGTCCATAAGCCAGCTTTCCACAGTATACCGGATTATCCAGAACGCCTTTTATAAAGGAAGAGGCAAATGCGTCCAATGTATTATTCTGTCGTTTTTTCTTTTTATATCCATGCTGGTTCAGCCATGCAGCAATCGCAGAGATTCCCATATTGGTATGAATAAATTTATCATAAATCAGACGAATAATCTCTGCTTCGTCCTCTGCAATCTGCAATTCTCCATTTACCAGCTCATAGCCATATGGAGCAAACCCACCGTTCCATTTTCCTTCCCTGGCTTTCTGCTTACGTCCTTCCATTGTTTGAACAAGGATATTTTCTCGTTCAATCTCTGCCACCGCAGATAAAACAGAAATCATCAGCTTTCCGCTATCTTTGGAACTGTCAATTCCATCTTCAACACAGATCAGATTTACCCCAAAGTCCTGCATTCTTTGCAGAGAGTTTAATACATCTGCCGCATTACGACCAAATCTGGAAAGCTTGAACACCAGTACAAACTGTACCTCATCTGTTCCATTCTCAATATTATCCAACATTCTCTGAAATTCCGGTCTGCCCTCTACGCTCTTTCCAGACTTACCTTCATCGGAATACTCATTTACGATTTCCATGTTTTGAAATTCCGCATATCTCTTGAGTTTTTCTTTCTGAGCATCCAGACTGTAGCCATCTACCTGCATGGTTGTGGATACTCTGGTATATATATCGCATTTAATCTTTTTATTCTTCATAATCTTCCTCGCAGTATAACTCTGTTTTGTTGTCCCAACTTAATTTTAGTACTTGTTCCAACTATTTTCAATACTTCTTTTTATTTTTTATTGACATATTTTCGTTACAACCATATAATAATGATAGAGACAGGATTTCTGTCATCGAAAATATTGTTCGCCCACCGTTGGCGGCTTATAAGTGATCGGCTCGAAAATATTGTTCGCTCACCGGAAGCGTCTAATAAATGTCCGGCTCGAAAATTTCGGCCCTGCCGCATGGCAGGGCTTATTTTATAGGTGATGAACATGATATACCAAGAAGGATACGTTTACCATATTAAAGATGAATACTTTGAAAAAGTACAGGATTCCAACTTAATGCAGAACAAAGAGGGCGGTACATATCGTCCTACTTTTTACTGTCTGCGTGACAGTAAAACTTCTCTGTTATGGATGGTTCCGCTCAGTTCGCGTGTAAAAAAATTTAAAGCAATACACGATAAACAGGTGGCTAAATACGGAAAGTGCCTAACGATTGTTTTAGGCGAATTTGATGGAAAAGAAGCTGCTTTTCTTCTCCAGAATATGTTTCCAATCAGAGATTACTATCTTGACCACATACATACTCGAAATAATAATCCGGTTCCTGTTAAGCATTCCCTTCACAAAGAAGTAACAACACGTATGAAGAAAATTCGTCAGCTTCATTCCAAAGGCAAAAAAGTTGTATTTCCAGATATTGACCGACTTGAGCAGATTATGCTTGCAGAAGTAAAAGATAACGCAGCCGAGTAATTTCACAAAAAAGCGACAGTCTGATTTACATTTTGTATTTCAGGAAACTGCCGCTTCTTTTTCTTCTTTATTCTGTTTTTCTTCCTCCAACTCCCGGAGGACTTCATCGCCGTACTTATCAATCATCCGTACCAGAAAATCAATGCACCGCTCAAATTCAATATTCTGTTGCATAAGCTCCTCCTGTCATTGTTTTGATCTGAGCTTATTTTACAGAACATACCCTCAAACAGCATTGAATCGAAATTGACTCCAAATTGAGAAAAACACTAATAAAACATATTTCATTTTCTTGAATCGAATGTATGTTCATGGTATGATATCTTTATTCAAGAAAACTTATTCACCAGTTATATTTTACGGAAAAGAGGAAATGCCTATTGGATCGATGTGATTTTAGTTCTATTATGACAATTTTACGAAGCTACGTGCGGGAAAACAATCAGTTGAATCAGTCTGAATTTTTATATGAAGTATTTGATGACTTTCTTTCCAGTCCGGAAGGTGCAGATTTTTCTTTTGATAATGGACTTGTATGCCGTTGGATGAGCGGACAGGCAAAAGTCAGTCCCAAACTTATCAACTACTATTCTGCCAAAAGTTCTCAGCTAAAACTTTCAAATACTCTGGAACAGATGATTCTGTCTATGATGTTTGATCCGGATAAGGCTTTATCCGATGTATATCTGCTTTTTATACAAGACCCAAGTATCTCTGATAAAAAGAAAGAACAGATTTCATCTTTGTATCTTTCAGCAGACACACAAACTCTGTTTCTTTCACAGATCCTCTGCTTTGGAATGGAACGTACCTTTGTCAAGCGTGATACAAAGAACCAAAAGCTTCTTGCCGGAGGCTCCTTGTCTCCTGTTGTTCTTGGCTATATTGCTGACAGTGAAGTTCCAAAACCCTGCCGTCATTTTGTTGGCAGAGAATCCGAAATAGAAAATCTTCATGAATGTCTGGAAAACAATTCCAAAGTATTTCTTTATGGCATACCAGGCATTGGAAAAAGTGAATTAGCTAAAGCATATGCCAGAAAGTATAAAAAATACTATACCAACATCCTTTATATTGAATACACTGGAGATCTGCATCAGTCTGTTACGGAGATGGACTTTACAGATGATATGCCAGGTATCAGCGAAGAAAAGCGTTTTCATAATCACAACCGCTACCTTCGCTCCCTGAGAGAAGATACCCTGCTTATCATTGACAATTTCAATGTGACTGCCACACAGGACAATTTTCTTTCTGTTGTCATGAAATATCACTGTCGGATTTTATTTACGACCAGAAGCAATCTTACTGGTTATGCCCTGTTTCCATTATCTGAGCTATCGGATTCTTCAGCACTATTTGAACTGGTTTCTTCCTTTTATCCAGAAGCGTCCGAATATAAATCTGTTGTGGAAGAAATTATTGAAACCGTACACTGCCATACATTTGCAGTGGAACTGGCTGCCAAACTTCTGAACAATGGAATTCTGTCACCAGCTCAGTTATTAAAAAAATTACAGGAAGAAAAAACAGCATTAGAAAGTGAAGATGACATTCGGATTATTAAAGACGGCCAAAGCAGCAAAGCAACCTATTATCATCATATTCACACACTGTTCTCCCTTTATACACTTTCGGAATTTCAGCAAAATCTGATGTCAAATATGTGCTTTCTTCCATCTTCTGGTCTGTCAGCAAGAATTTTTGCAAACTGGATGCACTTATCAAATTTGAATGAAATCAATGATCTGATAGAAACTGGCTTTATACAGACTAATACTCGCCACACTATTTCCCTGCATCCGATGATCCAGGAAATTGCCCTTTCAGAAACAAAGCCATCTGTAAGCAGTTGCCACACATTACTGAATTCTTTACAGCAAATATGTTTAATGCATGGGATTGAGGTTGATTATTACAAGAAGCTGTTTCAGACAATAGAAAATGTCATAGAATTGATTCAAAAGGATGACATGCCAAAATATCTACTTTTTCTGGAAAATGCTTTTCCATATATGCAAAAATATGATTATAAAAAAGGCATGAAAGCATTACTTCAAGAACTAAAATGCCTTTTAAAATCAAAAGGTATTGGCACCGATTCTGACCGGGCATTATTACTGGATTTTCAGGCTACTCTTGAAACCAAGCCAGAAAAAGCAATAAAACTGGAAAAGGATGCCCTTGCACTGATTAAAGAAATTACAGAAGAGAATGCTCATCTTGTTTCCAATCTCCATTCAAATCTCGGAGGCCTTTACCGCATGAACGGTTATCCGGCTCTTGCAAGGGAACATATGGAAAAAGGTCTTTTTCTGCTTGAACAGTACAATTTACTTTATACCAATGACAGTATTCCTCAGATTACCAACTATGCTATGTTACTGACAGAACAGCAGTCACCAGAAAAAGGAATATCTGTCCTGCAAAAAGTATCAAAAATCATCAAGGAATATAACTCTGATTGTAATCTTGATTATGCTACAGTGCAAGAAACCTTGGGAATCATCTACCTAATGACCGCCAATCTTCCGCAGGCTAAAACACATTTTAAAAGAGCTTTCAAGATTTATGAAAAAATCTGGGCTGATGAACCGGAAATGATTGAGAAAAAATGCCAGGAAATACAGGAATTATATCCACAAGTTGGTTTCTTTCTTGGACAACAAATATCAAATTTTTAACGGAATAAACATAATTTTACGGCGGACATATTGCCCGCCGTTATTCTTCATAGAAACCTTACATCAACTGTAAGTGTTTTATCTTCCTGCCATGCAGTAAAATATAATCAGCAACTAACCAAAAAGTAAAAAGGCGAAAGGTGATAATATGAATTGCAAAGAAAAACTATTGGAAGTCCGAGATATACACAAGGTATATACGAAAGAGGGCGTTCCTACAAAAGCCCTCAATGGCATTACCTTCGATGTTCTTGATGGCGAATTTTTAGGGATCATGGGTGCAAGCGGATCAGGGAAAACGACCCTGCTAAATTGCATTGCTACAGTTATTAAACCGACCTCCGGGCAAGTCCTGCTTTCCGGCGCAAATGTGAGTTCCTTTGATAGCGAAAAACTGGCTGAGTATCGAGGCAATAAAATAGGCTATCTGTTTCAGGATTTTGCTTTGCTTGACAACTTGACTGGCAGAGAAAATATCCTGCTGCCACTTTCTATCCATAATGTAGATATATCTGCTGCGGAGAAGAAGTTGAATGACATTGCAGGACTTCTTGGAATCACGGATGTGCTTTCCAAATTTCCAGCGCAGATGTCAGGTGGCCAAAAACAGCGCGTCGCTGCCGCCCGCAGTTTGATTTCCGACCCCGATATTATTTTGGCGGACGAGCCAACTGGGGCATTGGATACCAAGGCAGCGCGATTGCTTATGGAAAAACTGTACGAGATTAATCAAGGTCGCGGACGCACAATTTTGATGGTAACACACGACCCGAACGCTGCAAGTTTTTGTTCCAGAATCCTATTCATACAGGACGGTGTGATTTTCCATGAGCTGCGTCGGAAAATTCCGACTGAAACACGAGAGGAATTTTATGCGCGTATCTTACAGGTAATGGCACAGATGGGAGGAGGGAGCGCAAATGTTCTTTAACCTTGCGTGGCGAAACTCCAAACGAAACCGTAGTGAGAACCTGATTTATTTTCTTACTATGGTTACGGCTGTAGCCACATTTTATATCGTTCTCTCCCTTGGAAACCAGGACGTGATGCGCTTCTTGGAGGAAATCGAAAGTGACGCTGTTAATCGACTCCTGACAATGCTAATGCCGACAGTTTATCTTTTTTCGCTACTGTTTGTATTTTTTCTTGTCATTTTTGCAAACAAATATCAGCTTGAATGTAGGAGCCGGGAATTAGGGCTTTACCTGATGTTTGGAATGACAAAGCGACACTTGTTTATTCAAATCATGGCAGAGGGGCTAATCACATCCCTGCTGGCCCTTTTGGGTGGCCTAATCTGCGGCGGCTTTTTATCAGAGGTAATCAGCCTTGCTACGGCGCGGCTTGTAGGTCGTGGCATAATTGCACATCAGTCAAGTTTTTCTGTGAGTGCTGTTCTCTTGACAACGCTTGGATTTCTAATGATTCAAGTTGTCGCGTTGTTCATCCTTTGTGGAAAACTATTCAACAAAGAAATCCATCAACTCCTTTATGGAGAAATGGCGAAGAAACAGCAAGTCGGAAAAATGGGTGGGAACTTATTTTCCCTCATTCTCGGAGCGATAATTTTGACGCTTGCATATTGGGTCATCCTAAAGTATTTCATGGTTGCTGGCGGTATGATGATAATTGTTGCCATGATATTAGGTATTGTGGGAACAATGCTTTTTATCCGTGGGCTTGCAGGCTTGTTGAGCGCAGCGGCGGCTTCTGTGAAGCGCAACACAACACACGGTCTATATATTTTCACACTGCGACAGTTACACGAAAATATAGTCCACAAGTATATTTCAATCGGCGTTGCATCTATTTTGATTATGCTTACTATCATGCTCATTGCAGACGGATCAACCCGCATTATGTCGTATGGGAACCAAACGACGCGAGGATCTTCTGTTTACGATTTTACTGTCACGGGCAATGAAGCGACTGTTGAAAAATATCTTTCGGGTAAGCAAATGCAGCCCTATGTAGCGGATTTGAGTCGCATGGAAACAGGAACAATGAAACACCCAACTTCCGTGGAAGCGAACTCTTTCATAGATTGGTCCGGGCTGCGTGAACAGGTTGTTTTGAATCTGCCGCCAGAAGTAGAGGATCCCGCCACACAAGGAGCTACAAGCTATGAGTTCAGTTCCAATCAACCGGCCGCGCTTAACCTTTTAGGGTGTATTGATACTATGGGTACTTTGCCATTTTTAATTCCAGTATCTTCATATAACGAATTGCTGGAAGCAGCCGGAGAAAAAGCTATCGTTCTTGGAAGTGGCGAAGCTGTATTCTATCTTAACCCGGATTTTTTTGGGAGTACAAAAGAAGAAAACACCGCCATGTTGAACCAGATTGCAGAAGACGCACAGGCTAATGGCAAAGTTTTGATTTCTATTAACGGACTGCCAATTACGCTTATCCCGTCAGTACCGATGAAAGGCTTGACTGCGGATGAAAATGTAAACATCGTAACTGCATTGATTGTTCCCGATGAAGTATATTCCAAATATGTAAATCCAGATACCGTTACTGTTTATCACAATTTCTGTATTCCGAGCGAAACTGTGGAAGCCAACGGCCTGATGGCGTCAATTATGGAGGCTCGTGATCTGTTAAAACCCTCTGGCCTGTACTACGAAAGCTATTTGGATAATTTTGGACGGCAGCTATTTTATGTGATTTCTGGAAGTTACACGACCTTATACATGGGCTTTATGCTTCTAATTATCGCTTGCGCTCTGCTTGCCCTTCAATTTCTGACACAAATGCGGGAAACAAAAGCAAGGTATGCAACACTTTCTATTTTGGGAGCACGGCGCGAGCAAATGAAGCGTTCCATAAATCAGCAGGTGCTATGGTATTTCCTGCTCCCGTTGATTCCTGCGTGTATCAGCGGCACAGTCGGAATTTGCGCAATGCAGCATTACCTATACTCAGATACGGCAAAGCTGCAACAGTCTTATCCTATGCTACTTGCTATGGCGCTTGTCGTTGTTTGTATGCTTGCATTGTACGGTGTGGCTATTGCGCGGACAGCAAACCGTGAAATCAGCAAATTAAATTGGAAACCAAATTCTTAATAAGCGTACTCAGGAAAGGAGGTGTTCATATTGGCGCAAATAGTTGTGGTTGAAGATGATGTATATATGCGTGAAGAATTGATTGATGTCTTGAAAAAAGCGGGATATAACGCTGTTCCTTTGCTTAACTTTGAAAATGCCATATCACAAATATTGGCTCTTTCACCGGATTTGATATTGCTCGACATCAATCTTCCTTTTCACTCTGGCTTTGAAGTCTGCAAAGAGATAAAGGCCAAGCAACTTGGGACTGTGCTGATATTAACTGCAAGAGATAAATTACAGGACGAGCTTCATGCCTTAGGATTAGGGGCGGACGATTACCTGACAAAGCCATGCAACACGGAACGGCTTCTTGCCCGCATTAAAAACCTCTTGCGCCGTAAGGAAGAACAGATACAACAGGGATTACTTAACGGGGGCGGCTTCCTGCTTGATCCAAACACTTTTACGCTCTATGCAGGAAAGAAATCTTATGTTCTTCCGCAGAATGAGGGAAAAATACTTCTCACCCTTTTGAAAAGCAGCCCGAACCTTGTCTCAAAGAGCGACCTGTTTCATGTGCTTTGGGGAACAGAGGAGTTTATAGACGAAAATGTGCTGCAAGTCAATTTTACACGACTGCGGAAAACGCTGCGTGAAGTTGGGCTTGATGATCGCATTGAAACGGTGCGCGGACAAGGCTACCGTCTGAAAGAGCAGGTGGAATTATGAAAAAATTGCATACGCTCTTGACTTATATATCATCTAATCGTGTTTGGCTGATTACTCTCGTCTGCTTGGATCTGTTCTTTGTATTTCTGGCATGGGTGGCTTATCCTGGAGATTTCTTGAATCTTGTGGGGCTAATGATGTTTGTATCATTTGTCGCGCTTGTTATTCCTTTTGCCTGTACAATCCATAGACGCAGTAAAATAGATACCGCTTTTCGCCGCTTCCTGTTAGAGCCAGACGACACAAATGAGTATCTGCTGTGCGAAAGCACACCTGCATCAATGCACCCATATATCCATGAGTTAGCCCATCATTTGAGAACGCAACTGGAATATGTGAACGAACAGCAATTAAAGATTACCGAATACGAGAGTTACATTGAAAATTGGGTGCATGAAATCAAGAAACCGCTATCTCTTATGACGCTTCTTTTGGATAACCGAAAGGATGAAATGTCACCGCTGGTGCATACCCGTATGCTATATGTGCGCGACCATACACGACAAAATGTAGAACAGATTTTGTATTTTTCACGGCTGGGGGCAACTCACAAAGACTATTATTTTGAACCGCTTCCTATCTTAGAAACTTGCAAGGAAGCAGTCGAGGACAATTTATCTTTGCTCGAAGAAGCCCATTTTTCAGTCACATATTCTGGAAACAACTGCACCGCAATTTCTGATAAAAAAGGCTTCATGTTTATCTTGGGGCAGATTATCAGCAACAGCGTAAAGTATGCCACGAATGATGCCATTCCTGCTATTCATTTCTCGGTAAGCGACAATAAAGAAATTGGGCAGATTGTTCTATCCATCTGCGATAACGGCACAGGTATTCCTGCGTCTGATCTCCCGTTTGTCTTTGACAAGGGCTTTACCGGGGACGTAGGCAGCTATTTGAGCCGTTCTACGGGAATGGGTCTATATCTTGTGCAGCAAATGGCGAGTGACTTAACAATAAAAATAGATATTCATTCAAATACTAATGGCGGTACAACCGTAATTTTGACGTTTCCTAAAGTGGATCGTCCTTTAGGGAGGTGAAAAAATGCAGTCACATAGCAAGAAAAATACTTTAGCTGTATTGCTCGGCGGTTGGTTGGTCGTTTTGAGTTCATACCTGATTATACGATTTGTCTTTATCCTCATAGGGTTTACTTTGAATCCAACAATATTAGGCGTTTGCCTTGCGGTGATACCGGGTCTTTTGGAGATGCTGTATCTTGGAAAATGCGGCAAATCGCAAAAAATATCGGTCTATATGCTGGGGTTACTTATTCCATCCATCGTTGAGAAAGTAGCCTTGTACTTAATTGGTGCGTTTCTTTGCGGGATTGATCCTGCAAATATTGCCGGAGTTATGAAAACAGCCACAAGCCGAGAGCCGTTTGTAAACCTCTTTACACAGCCATCTGCTCGATATATAATCAATATTTTATTCTTTAATTGGGCATATATCGTTTGTGGCATTCTGTTTTCCGCCCTTTGCGTTGTCTTTCTATCAAAGGCGCGGAAAGTTACAGCCATTTGATACGTCTATTTGAAACGGCAGCTTTGAATTTCAGAGCTGCCGTTTCTTTTCGCAAGATTTTCTTTTCTCAATTTTCTCTCAATTTCCCCTCAATGCCTTTTTCCTCCGATTTTCGTATGCTTATCCCACAGCAAAGCAGTACCACACCGGTACGACCTGCTGAATCAATCAATACGAAAACGGAGGTATTT
>ENA-ORIJ01000330-ORIJ01000330.1-human-gut-metagenome-genome-assembly--contig:-NODE-330-length-35533-cov-8.5513_pt1 | contig 35533 bp, 31 predicted proteins | sample MGYA00243030_ERZ508746 | MGnify/ENA primary metagenome ERZ508746 (study PRJEB26277, sample SAMN04329826) | human gut metagenome | biome: human-associated habitat | host: Homo sapiens | place: USA... | reverse complement strand
TGATCCCGAAGCGGGTATAGTACTGGTCGATATACTTACCCGCTATGCGCGAAAGGTCTGCGCGGGATAAGTACCTTGCCATTACGAAGCACGGCTTTCTGGCATGGAGCAGTAGGCTTCCACGAACCACTTGCCCCGTTCGAGCCAAAGATTCCGCTTCTGCCCGCAGATCATGCAAGTGAAGCATCGGCCCTTCCCGCCAAGGCGCGATGTGCCATGCCTGACAGCCAAAACGCGGTCGATTCCGTAGATATGGCTTTTGTCGTAGTTGATGGCAAGAGGGCGGATCTTTCCATCAGGAGTAAAGCGAACGTCCACTTCAACGTATCTCTTTTCACGGTGGAGCTTGTAGTCATCACGCATCGAGGGGCCTCCTTCTCTTTTCTAAGTGATCTTGCGGTGGTTTTATTTGTGCTTATTAACACCAAAAAGGTGTTTCTGAATTGATTATACTGTAATTGATTTTAATTGTCAACTACGATTTTCTCGAGAATTTTTCGAGACACTGTTGATTATACGCAAAGACTCTCCACGACCCTGACAACAACCTACTGTAGCGGTTTGCGGGGCATGGAAATTAGTCTGAAGAATTTCTTTTACTTTTTTCAATCAATATGATCGGAAATAAAAAGGCACCGGAGTTTCCCTCACATATCCAAAGGATACGGAAGGCTCTGGTGCCCATTTATTATGCTAAAGAACTACGATTCAGTGAATCTCCTGCTCTAATTCATCGAACAAGGCGCTGGAAAAGAACTCTGCCAGTGTGATATCAAGACCATCACAGAGCTTTTTAATGGTGGCGATGGACACACGCTGACGGGATGGGTCGAGCATACTATATACCGTAGATGGTGTTACACCGGCACGGGTCGCTAACTCGTTGGGGCGTATCCCACGCTGGTTGCAGAGTTGTTCAAAGCGTTTGGCAACGGCATCTTTTACAGTCATGATGAAGTTCACCTCAACATGATAGTACAGAAGTTCGTGCAGCTCTGTATACGCAATTGCGTACATCGCAAGAATGTTTTATGATATAAGAGGTATGCGGTTGCGTAATGATGGGGGGAATGCACATGCAAACAAAATAAAAAAAGTATCCTCCACAGTGAAAAGGGAGGGCCATGAGCGAAATATAACGTTATTCCATTAGACTTGGCGTTTTCCTACCCCTCATTGACACCTGATGTGAAAATATCCGATTCATCTCCCTGCGCTTTCGGGTCAGGTCAGAGTGCACATAGCGCTGCAAGGTGATGTTGGCGTTGGCGTGTCCCAACAATTCGCTGAGGGTCTTTACATCACACCCCGCCTGCAAACAGGTGGTAGCAAAGGTGTGTCGCAGCGCGTGCGGACGTACTTGCCGGACGGTCGCCTGTTTCAGATACGCCTTGACGCTTTTCCGATAACAGCGGGGCTCTGTAGGTTTGGATTCATTACCAGATAGAAACCATGTAGAATCACTGGCTTTTCCGCGCAGCTTTTTCAGCATAATAAGCAGTTGTTTCGGGATTGGAATTTCCCGGCGGGAGGTGCGGGTTTTGGGTGTCTGGGTGACCACCTTTGTATGGCCGTTTCCACAGGAAATTCTGCAGACCGTCCGATTGATGTTCAGCGTGCCGAGTTTCAGGTCAAAATCGCCCCATTGCAGGCCGCAGATCTCACCAATTCGAAGCCCCAATTCCAGCCCCAGTAGTAAGCCGATTTTGCGAGGCGTGGGGTTCGCCTGTACATATTGATGAAGTCGCTGCTGTTCCGCCGGGGAGAGAGGCGCAGAAATTTTGTCGATGGCTTTTGGCAGCGCAACTTCCAGCTCCATTGGACGAATCAGACGTAAATGAGCGGCATATTTGCAGATACGTCGCAGCATCGAGAGGCATTCCCGGGCAGAGGAATTTCCCAGTGGCTTGTGTGTGGCATCTACGGGCGCAATAATCTGCTGCATGGCTTGTTCGAGGAAGCTCTCGTCAAGGGATGCGACTGGCACTTTACTCAAAACCGGAAGAAGATATTTGTGCAGCGTGTACGAGTAATGCGCATAGGTGGATTCTTTTACTGCATTCCGCTGGGAGTGCAGCCATACCTCAGCCAGTGCTTCAAAGGCCAGGTCGGTTCTCTTTAGATTGTAGAAGCCTGCCTCTGCTTTCTTTTGAATCAGCACACGTTTGACCTCAGCATAGACCGTGCCATAGACGTAGCCCCACTGGATTTTCCCCTCCGGTGTACGCGCTTTGATGTAGCGGCCTTCCCACCGGCCATCCTTGCGTTTGTGAATGTTTTCTCCCCGTCGTGCCATTTCTGTTTCCTCCTGCGTCTTGGACACCCTTCTGACCACTTATTCTGTCCACCTTCGTTTTTTGCTGGATTTTTCATGCAGAACTGGGCAATGTGCAACAAACTTTTAGCTTCTGCGAGTTTTTTTCTAAGGTCAGGTGGGATGCATTTGTAAGGATTTCTATTGATTCCCAGATATAACCATGATAAAATAAGAGAAGAATTCAAACAACGATGTCGAAAGATCGGTATCCTCCATTATCACTGTGGAGGATACCCCTTTATGCGGGAAGGGGTGAACAAGGTGGCATTATGTCTGTTTGAGCACAACGAGAAAGCATATCATGCGGCAGTCCGGATGATGGAGCAGTACGGCAAGGCTGCTATTGTCCACCCCACCGGCACCGGAAAGAGCTACATTGCGTTCAAGCTGATCGAGGACAACCCGGAGAAGGTCGTGATCTGGCTTTCTCCCAGTGAATATATCTTCAAGACACAGCTGGAGAGCCTGAAAAGGAACGACCCGGACTTTCCGCTGGCGAACGTCCATTTTTACACCTATGCGAAGCTGATGTGCTGTACCGAAGGCCAGCTTGCAGAAATCGCAGGACTTCAGCCCTCTTATATCATATTGGACGAATTCCACCGTGCCGGCGCGGAATGCTGGGGCGAAAGCACGGTGGCTTTGTTAAAGTTATGCCCGGAGGCAAAACTGCTGGGCTTAACAGCGACAAACGTCCGGTATCTGGATAATAACCGTGACATGGCCGAAGAGCTTTTTGATGGCTGTGTTGCGAGCGACATGACCCTTGGCGAAGCAATCGTCAGGGGTATTTTGCCTACTCCGAACTATGTGACCACCGTCTATCAGTACCAGAAAGACTTGGCACGTTATCAGACAAGAGTGGATAATCTGCGTTCTGCTGGGATTCAGGACGTAAATCAAAAATATCTGGATGCCTTGCGCCGCGCCTTGGAACAAGCAGATGGATTAGACAAGGTTTTTGAACATCATATCACGAACAAGTCCGGAAAGTACATCGTGTTCTGCGCCAACAAGGAGCACATGGACGAAATGATCTCTCATGTGCCGGAGTGGTTTGCAAAGGTGAATGCGGAAGTGGCGGTCTACGAAGCCTACTCGGATGACCCCGGTACAGACAAGGCTTTTGCCGACTTCAAGACGGATGAGAGCGACAAGCTGAAGCTGCTGTTTTGCATCGACATGCTCAACGAGGGCGTCCATGTGGAGGGAATTTCCGGGGTCATTCTATTCCGACCAACGATTTCGCCCATTATCTACAAGCAGCAGATCGGACGAGCTCTAACTGCTGGGGACACCGCAGCCCCGCTGATTCTGGATGTTGTCAACAATTTTGAGGGATTGTGCAGCATTGCGGGCCTACAGAATGAGATGCAGGAGGCAGTCTACCGCCTGAATGCCAACGGTGAGGGCGATAGGATCATCACCGAACGGTTTGAAGTTGTCGAGCAGGTGCATGACTGTCGGGTGCTGTTTGAGCGGCTGCAAGCAAGCTTGTCCTCTGGTTGGAACCATTATTTTTCGGAAGCAAGCATTTACTATGCGGAGCATGGCAACCTGAATATTCCAAAACGTTATACCACTCCTGCGGGACTGAGTCTTGGCGAATGGGTCATTGCTCAGCGGAGAATTCGGGCAGGACAGCGTACCGGAATTCTGACGCAACAACAAATTGCACGTCTGGACAGTATAGGGATGCAGTGGAGCAGCCGGAGTGATATGGCATGGGATCGCGGACTAGAAGCAGTGAAAAAATATAGAGAACAGTTTGGTAATCTGCTTGTTCCCAAAAAATATGTAGACGATGCTGGTTTTGCGTTGGGACATTGGATCATCAATATGCGGAGAAGTTACATTGATGGAAGATTGTCGCAAAAACACATTCAAGAGTTAAATGAACTAGGCATGAGTTGGAATGCTTTCGATGCAAAGTGGGAACAAGGCTATGGACTTGCTGTTGAGTACGCTGCAGAAAATGGCAATTTGAATGTTCCGGTGAGTTATGTGACTTTAGAAGGCCAAAAATTGGGGCTGTGGCTTTGCAACCAACGTGCTGCCTATCTAAATGGAAAACTCTCCTCCGACCAAATCAGCCGATTGGAAACAATCGGGATGTACTGGGGCAACCGGAACGACCGGCAATGGAACGAAGTTTATCAGGCCGCAAAGCGATACTTTGAGGCGAACGGAAACCTTGATGTGCCTGTTAGCTATGTTTCACCAGAAGGATATGCTCTCGGAAAGTGGGTCAGGCGGCAGCAATATGCCCATCAGAAGCCGGAAAAAAGCAATGCAGTTCTGTCACCGGAGCGTGTTGCGTTGTTGGATGCCATCGGAATGCAGTGGGAGAAACCTGATCCGTGGCAGCACCGGTACGAGCTGGCGCAGGAATATAAAAAAGAGCATGGAAATCTGGATATTCCGGTAAAATACAAGACTGCGGATGGCATTTGGCTGAGCCGATGGGTGTACAACCAGAAACGGCTGCTGCAAAGCGGATCGGAAAAGTTGAGCGAAGAGCAAAAGAAAAAGCTAAAGGAGTTATTGGGGTATTATGTCAAAATTTCAGCATGATGTGATGTTGAAGATCGTAAAGGTCATTGATTTGGTGATGATTACGATTCCGTTTGCACTTTGTTGGGAGCTGTACTACTCGTATCAGGTCTATGCAAAGTTTGGCTGGAGAGGCAACTGGGCCATGATCAGTCTGTTTGCGGTGCTGTTTTTCCTGCTGGGCAAAGTTTACGATGCGTTCTGGATGTCGCTGCAACGCATTTCTGAACTGCTTTACAGTCAAATCTTAGCAGCGATGGCAACAGACGGCATTCTGTACATTGTCATCTGCCTAATGTCTCGGCGGCTCTGCAATATCCTGCCGGGCATTGCGGCGATTGCCGGGCAGGTCGTGATGGCAACTCTGTGGGCAAGATGCGCCAATAGCTGGTATTTCCGGACCTATCCGCCTCAGCCCACCGCAGTGGTCTACGATGTCCGTCATGGCTTGGAAAAGCTCATCAATGAATATGGCCTTTCAAAAAAGTACGATGTCAAGATGACATTGAACGTGGAAGAATGCCTGAATGACCTGAGTCTGCTGGATGGAATGCAGAGCGTGTTCATCAGCGGTGTCCACAGCCATGAGCGCAATATCATCCTGAAATACTGTGTGGAACAGGGTATCAATGTGTTTGTGATCCCTCGTGTGGGCGATGTGATTATGAGCGGTGCCCAGCCGATGCATATGTTCCATCTGCCCATGCTGCGTGTGGGCCGTTACATGGCAAGCCCGGAGTATCTGTTTGTAAAGCGTTTGATGGATATTGTGGTTTCGTTGGCTGGACTGGTGATTCTCAGTCCGTTGCTTCTGATTACAGCCATTGCAGTCAAATCCGATGGTGGTCCTGCTTTTTACAAGCAGGTGCGTCTGACCAAGGATGGCAGACAGTTTGAGATTCTGAAGTTCCGCTCCATGCGGGTGGATGCCGAAAAGGATGGTGTGGCCCGCCTTTCCACCGGCGACAAGGATGACCGTATCACGAAGGTCGGTCATATCATCCGTGCTTGCCGACTAGACGAGCTTCCGCAGTTGTGGAATATCCTCCGGGGTGATTTATCTATTGTTGGTCCTCGTCCGGAGCGGCCGGAAATCGCTGCCCAGTATTGTGAGGAAATGCCGGAGTTTGCTCTGCGGCTGCAGGCCAAGGCGGGTCTGACCGGCTATGCACAGGTGTACGGCAAGTACAACACTACTCCTTACGATAAGCTGCAGATGGATCTGATGTACATCGCACATCCCAGCTTGATTGAGGATTTGAAGATTATGCTGGCAACGGTGAAGATTTTGTTCATGCCGGAGAGCACGGAAGGTGTGGCTGAAGGTGCGACCACGGCGATGGGGCAGGAGACGGAAGAATGATGCAGAATTACAGTGTCTTAATGTCCGTTTATTATAAGGAAAAGCCAGAATACCTCGAGCAGGCAATTGAAAGTATTCAAGCACAGACGTTCTCAACTGATGATTTCATACTGGTATGTGACGGACCACTGAATGATGCGCTGGACAAGGTGATTGCCGAAAAGCAGCACGAGATGGGGATGACTTTAAATGTCGTTCGCCTTGCTAAGAACGGTGGACTTGGCAATGCACTGAATGAGGGCATCAAACATTGCAAAAATGAACTGGTTGCCAGAATGGACAGTGATGATATTGCGTGTCCGGATCGCTGTGAGAAACAGCTTGCTGTGTTTAACGAGCATCCAGAAGTGAGTATTTGCTCCGGCATCGTGGAAGAGTTTACTACTGATCCGAATACCGTCGATGCGAAGCGTGTGCCACCGGAGACGAATGCGGAAATTGTAGAATTTGCGAAGAAACGTAATCCGTTTAATCATCCTTGCGTGATGTATAAGAAATCTGCAGTCGAGGCAGTAGGCTCTTATCAGGATTTTTATCTGCTGGAAGATTACTATCTTTGGCTTCGGATGCTGATGGCGGGGTATCAAGGCTACAACATTCAAGAGCCGCTGCTCCATATGAGGGCCGGCTCGGATATGTACCTGCGGCGTGCTGGCTGGAAGTATGCAAAGGCGCAGGCAAAGCTGTTCAAGTTCATGAGGCAGCAAGGCTTTATAGGAAAAGGGCAGTACATAAAAAGCTGTGTGATTCGTGGCGGGTCGGCGTTGGCTCCGAACTGGCTGCGGAAGTTTATGTTTGAGAAAGTGTTGAGGAAGTAAGAAAAGGGGTGTAGTGCAGTGATTAGAATTGCGTACGTCATAAATTATATCGTAAAGAACGGCCCCAGCAGCGTGGTTCTAAACATCATTAATAATATTGACAGGGAAAAATATGAGGTGTCGTTGATCACTCTGTTTTCCGGGAACAGTCCGGAGGTCGTTGCACACTTGAAAAGTATTGGCGTTTCAGTGTACGAATGCACTACGCTCAGTCGAATGAAATGCTTGCTAGGGCAATGCAAAGAGTTTGACGACACCGTGAAAAAGGGACACTATGACATTTTACATACGCACGGACTGATCCCGGACATTGTTTCCTCGAGGCTAAACACTCCTGTAAGGAAAATCACTACGATCCACAACAATATGTATGAAGATTATCTGGATAGCTATGGCTGGATCAAAAGCCGGATCTTTATTACGCTACACCTGAAGGCCTTGAAAAAGCTGGATGAATGTGTGTGCTGCTCGGAGTCTGTTTACAAGGTGATGATGCAGAGACTGAATAATGTAACGTTTATCCGTAATGGCATAGAGCCTGCTCATGCGCAATCGGTTGCAACACGGGAAGAACTAAATATTCCAGATGATGCGAGGGTGCTTCTTTATGCCGGTGTGTTGAATTCTGGAAAGAACATTGTCTGGCTGATTGAAAAATTTGTGCAATATCACGAAAACGAGGAATATCTGCTGGTCCTTGGCAACGGCGAAAAAGAAGCAGAGTGCAAGGCAAAAGCAGACGACCATGTGCGGATGCTGGGATTTCAAACTGACCCGATTGCATACATGAACATCAGTGATGTATATGTGTCAGCCTCCAAATCCGAAGGATTTTCGATTTCCGTGCTGGAAGCATTGTCTTGCGGTCTGGGGCTGTTGCTGTCAGATATTCCCTCGCATAGAGAGGTTGTGGAGATGGGAAAGGATGTCTATCTGGGCGAAATATTTGGCACGACGAATTTTGAAGCCACGTTGAATCAGCTGCGAAAGAATCAACTTGATAAAGAAAAAATTGCGGAATTTCAAAGAAAAGAACTTTCTGCCAATGGAATGGCGGAAGCATACCAAAGAGAATATGAGAGACACTAAGAGGAAATTATGAAAAAGGTCAGCATTATCATCCCAGCATATAATGCAGAAAAATATCTTGAAGAATGCCTCACATCCGTTTGTAGACAAACATATCCGGAATTGGAAATCATTGTGGTTGACGATGGCTCGAAAGACGCAACAGCTTCGATCATAAAAAACTATGTGGAACAAGACAAAAGAATCGTTCCTTGTTACAATGAAAACCACGGCGTTTCCTACTCACGGAATTTTGCATTGGATCGCTGCACTGGAGAGTATGTGACCTTTGTAGACTCAGATGACATTGTGGCATCCGATTTTGTGGAACAGATGGTGAATGATATCGAAACGTTCAATGCCGACATGGCGGCTGTCGGAGTCGCAAAAAGCGGAACCTATCAGCCGGAGCTTTTTACGGCAGGAAAAGCAGTGGTGTATGAAAATACGGAAGTTTTAAAAGGGCTATTCGGAACTTATGAGGGGTTTGTTTGGAACAAGCTCTACAGAAAGAGCTTGTTACAAACAAACCGGGTTCGTCTGGAACAAAATATAACTATTTGTGAGGATCTGCTCTTTAATGTGATCTACCTGCGTTCTTGTTCAAAAGTGGCATATAATAGCGGATTAAAATACTTTTATCGTCAGGTCAAAAATAGTGCATCGAATCGATTGGATAATCCAAAATGGTTTGATATATTGAAAGCTTATCAACAAATCCTTCCATTGGTAGAACCCTATCCGGATACTTATTTGTTTGCTGCATTTCAATATGCAATGACGTTGTGCGCAGCGAAATATCGCTTAAGATTTATTGATAACTATGATGAAAACCTAAAACATCAGATTGATATTGAATGGTCAAAAATGCGACCATTCCGGAACAAATTTACTGGAAAACAGCGGCTAAAACTGTGCGTGTTTTCTGTTGTGCCGGGGGCTGTGATACGTTACCAGAGAAGAAAGCTGTGAGGAACTTGATGAAACTGTCTATTATAATACCGATATACAATGCGGAACATTATTTAGAAGAGTGCATAGAATCCATATTGCCAGAAATGAAGGAGAACATAGAGCTTTTGTTGATTGATGACGGTTCAACGGATTCTTCTTATGATATTGTGAAGCGCTATGAAAAAAGCAATATTTGTATTCTGCATCATGAAAACCACGGCGTTTCCTATACCAGAAACCGCGGAATAGCAGAATCTACCGGTACATATATCATGTTTGTTGATGCAGATGACAGATTACTGCCCGGTTGGAGCAAAGTTGTGCTGAAAGACTGTGCCAGTAAAGCGGATGTCATATATTTCAGCCAAAAAATCGCAGGCCCCCATGAAGAAATCAAAAAAATTGATATTGTACATGGGATTTTTGGCATTGTAGACGGAAGCAATCTGGGCAATATGAGCTCTCCGTGGTCAAAACTATATCGCAGAGAATTTTTGTTGCAAAAGCAAATACAGTTTGACACAAAACTTATCAATGGCGAAGATGGATTGTTCAATTTGGAAGTTATTTTAAAGGCTGAAAAATACGAACTTTATCAAAAGTCGTTTTATCAATATCGGATTTATATAGGATCATCATCTAAAAGATACAGTGAAAGATTTTTTGAGTCTAATTTAAGGTATTTTTCTTTGGGAGAGAAACTGTTAAAAGATGGAGAAATAAAGGAAGAAGAAATCGAAAGGTGCTTGTCCTGTGCTATAACATATAGTGTTTACTTATATTTGTATTTGGTGTCAACGATTGCAGAAAAGCCAAAAAGAAAAGAGGCTTTAATGAAGCTAGAAAATCAAAAACTAAGAGAATACATAAAAAAATACAGAAGAAGCAAAGATTGTAATAAGGCAATTCAACTGATTTATTGGTTTGTGCAGCATAGATTGTTTTTTTGGGGAGAGCAAATTGTATGGGTTAGAAATGCTGTAAGAAGGCAGCAAAAACAAGAATTAAAGTGGCTGTACATTTGATGAACTAAGATGATGGGGTGTGTAAATGATAATTTTACTAGCCAGTATATCAATAATTTGTCCGATTATTGGAATTTTTGGCTCTATTGCAAATTTCAGTAAATCTCGAAAGCCGATTTCCAATGCGCTTTTATTTGGAGTTGCGTGCGGATGGGCAATTTATGGGTATATATCTGATAGAGGAAACGACATCATACGCCACATGGACAGTTTGAATCTGTATCGAGGGTTGTCCATTTACCAATGCTTTGATGTTCGAGACAATCAAGTATATCTCTGGGATTTTTGGCTGTGGGTAATATCTAAACTTGGAGATCCATATCTTCTGCAGGCATCAGCAGCGCTTGTTGGATATAGCATAATAGCTTATATTGTTTTTGACTATGCAAATATTAGAAAATTTGATTTATCGAGCTATGTGCCTATGCTGTTGCTCGCACTGACAGTGGTTTCACCTTTGGATATCACGAACGGAGTTAGATTTGCAAATTCTGTGTTGATTTGCACACTAGCAGTGTACGGATATTATGTGAAGAAATCGTCTCGAATTAAAACATTAGTTCTTTTTGTTTTAGCAGTATTTCTTCATCATGCGAGTATACTTGTTTTTATGGTTTGGATTTTAATGCCGATAATAAAAAAATATCCTAGAGAATCAGCGGCATTAACACTCGCAATGTTATTATCGTTTACAAGCTATGATCAGTATATTCGTCTGTTTTCTGACGGAAAATCGGTTTTGTCCACAATTTTGGCCGATGGAGCACGATCGGCAAGAAATTATCACAATACAACGGCAAGTTTTCATTCATTATTTGTTAGATATCTTCAAATGATTTTTAATGGAGCCATTTTGACAAGGGCATGGATTGCAGTAAAGGCTAAAAGTTCTAAAGATAGAGTAGTGAAAAATTCCGAACCCATTTGGTGTAAATCAATTTGGCTATTTTCAGCAATGGTTTTCCTAATTGGGCTCTGTTTGACAATCACATTGGGAACAAATGGAAACCGGTATTTTATTGCATCTATGCTTCTGGGACTTGTTCCTCTTATGGAAATTCAAACATTTGATGGATTTTTACGGCTAAAAAAATATTTAATCATAGATGGAACGATTTGGGGATGTGCTGGAATCTGTGTGGTTCTATATTTAAATGATATGAACTGGGGAACCGGATCAACTGGTTCATTTTTTGTGAGTATGGTCAGTGGAATACTCAGCAGGAAATTTTTGCTTTAATGCTTTAGATAGATTGAGAGGAAAATCCATATGAAAAAAATCACACAGGGTGAAGCAAAGCAACGTCTAGTTAAACTCTTGGAAAAAATTGCAGATTATTGTGATGCAAATGGACTGAGATATTATTTGGTGGGAGGAACACTTTTAGGTGCTGTTAGACACAAGGGATTTATCCCTTGGGATGACGATATCGATGTTGGCATGCCTCGCCCAGATTATGAACGCTTTATAGAACTAAGCAAAGAGATTCCTATTCGGTGCGTAGAGAATAAAAATTCTGAATATCCATTTGCTAAAATCATAGATGAAGAGACCATTGTGAAACAACCTTATACGAAAGAATCGGAAACATCAAGTTTATGGATTGACATATTTCCATTCGATGGATGGGCAGAAGATGAAGCTGTAGCTGAGAAAAAACTGAAAGACCAAAAAAGGCTATGGCTACTTCTGGTCTACGCACACGCAAAGATAGGTGAAGGTACAACGAAGTTGCGTGCTGCTTTTAAAGTGCCCGTTGTTCTTTTGACCAAAGCTATTGGAGGCAAGAGAATTGCAACAAAGATAAATAAAATTTCTCAGGAATATGATTATGATTCGAGTAAGTGGATTGGTAATTTTTCGTGGTCTACATATGGTATGCGTGAGCGTGTCCCAAAAGAGTGGTTTACAGAACGTGTGAAATTACCTTTCGAAGGATATGAGTTCTGGGCACCAAAAGAATGGGACAAATATTTAACGCAGATTTACGGCGATTACATGAAACTTCCCCCGGAAGATCAAAGAGTAAATCACAATATGGAGGTCTGGCTGAAATAATTGAAAATGAAAAATAAGGTTACACTGGTCAATATGATTTCAAGCCTTGCACTTCAAATTTGCACCATTATAAGTGGGTTTATTATTCCTAAAATCATATTGAGCTATTTTGGTTCAGATGTCAATGGGCTGATTTCATCGCTAAATCAGTTTCTGAGTTATATTTCGCTTTTGGAGGGCGGCGTTACTGGTGTTGTTGCTGCAAACTTATATAAACCACTAGTTATGGGAGACAATCAAAAATTATCCGCGGTTGTAGTTACGTCAAAAAAATTTTTTAATAAAGTCGGAACAATCTTTATTGCTTATTCGGTTTGCGTGGCGGTTGCATATCCCTTTGTATTCAAATTGAATTTTTTGTATGTGTTTTCGCTAACGTTGATTCTTTCAATGAATCTACTAGTGCAGTATATGTTTTCCATAACGCTGCGAACGCTTTTAAATGCAGACAAAAAAGTTTATGTTGTTTCTTTGACGCAGATTGTAATTACGGTGCTAAATACTCTGATGGCTTATATTTCTGTGAAAGTCTATCCAAGTATTCATTTTCTGAAATTGATTAGTGGATTGCTTTTTTTTATCCAACCCATTGTATACGGCAGCTTTGTAAAGAAACATTACAGTATTGATTGGTCCGCAGACGTAGATAACGATCTATTAAAAGAACGCTGGAATGGCTTTGCCGTCAATGTTGCTGCATTTATTCACAATAGTACCGATGTCACAATTTTAACCATATTCACGGATCTTGCGACAGTTTCAATTTATAATGTATATTCGCTAGTGGCAGCCGGGCTGAAAAGTTTGGTTCAGTCACTGACCTCAGGCATTAGTGCAACGATAGGTCAGGCCTATGCAAGGGAAGACTGGGATGAATTGAATCAGAAAATGGATTTGTACGAGTATATCATATTTGTTCTTGTTTCCTTTTTGTTTACAGTTGGGGCGTTGCTGATAACACCGTTTGTAATGCTATATACCCAAGGAATCCATGATGCGAACTATAGTCAGCCTTTATTTGGAATGTTGCTGCTGATTGCAGAAGCGCTGTATATTGTGAAATATCCGCATCTCAACTTAGCGTACGATGCCAATAAGTTTAAAGAAATCACAAAACCGTCATTTATGGAAGCAATCATCAACATTGTGGTGTCGGTCGCACTTGTTGGAAAATTAGGATTGGTTGGTATTGCAATTGGTACAGTGGCTGCAATGATTTATAGAATGGCATTTCATGTCTATTTTACTAGTAAAATTGTTCCAAATCGGCCACAATATATTTTTTATAAGAAGTTTTTTCTATTTGTGCTTGTATCAGTTTTCGGGGCGGCGATTTGCTATCGGGAGTTTCCACTCTTTAACTACACGGTATCAAATTGGGTAATCCATGCGATTGTATACAGCGTTATATTGGGAATTATTTATTTGTGCATAAGTATCATCTTCTTTAGAAATGAATTAAACTTTTTTTTGAAATATTTGAAAAGATAACGCTATCACCATTGAGAGAAGGTAAAGAAAAGTATGAACATTGCAGTGATTTTTGCTGGCGGAACGGGTCAGCGTATGAATACAAAGACTAAGCCAAAACAATTTCTTGAATTGCACGGAAAGCCGATTTTAGTATATACATTAGAGCAATTCCAAATGCACAACGAGATAGATGCAATTATTCTTGTTATGCTGGAAAGCTGGATCGGCTATAGTAGGACATTGATTGAACGATATCGGTTGTCAAAAGTGGCGGCTATTGTGCCGGGAGGAAGTAACGGGCAACAGTCGATCTATCATGGTGTAAAAAAAGCAGCGGAACTGTTTCCGATGGAAAGCGTTGTACTGATCCATGATGGTGTACGTCCCCTGATAGATCACGACACCATTTCAAGAAATATCGCATGCGTAAAGAAAAACGGATCGGCAATCACAGTATCGCCGGCGATCGAGACCACCGTTATTAAGAATGAGCAGGGTCTGGTGGGAGATATTATCGAACGTTCCCGTTGCCAATTGGCAAAAGCGCCGCAAAGCTTTATTCTGAAAGATTTGTGGAGCGCACATTGCAAGGCAATCGATGACAGAAGGCAGGACTTTATTGATTCGGCATGTCTGATGAAATATTATGGGTACCCGCTTTATACTGTGGAGGGCTCGCCGGAGAATATAAAGATCACTACACCAAGTGACTTTTATACATTTCGGGCATTGGAGGATGCAAGAGAAAACTCGCAGATCTTTGGATAAGCAGGAGAAGGATTTAAATGTGTTGCGAAAAAACACGTACTGATATTTTTTTGGAGGATTCGAAACGCATCTGGAACACCATCGATCCGGAACGCTTTCGGGATACGGTCTTTCTGATAACGGGTGCAACCGGTTTGATCGGTGCTACGCTTGTGCGGGCTCTTTTGTACGCAAACCGCTGTAACGATTTGAACCTGCGGATCATTTTGTGGGTGCGTGATCGAAAAAAGGCAGAGTTGCTTTTTAAAGATGCAGCGGAACTGGAGTTTGTGGAATGCGATATTACCAGTGCCCCAGAGATATCTGTCCGTGTTGATTATATTGTGCATTGTGCAAATCCAACATCCAGCAGATTCTTTTTGAATAACCCTGCGGATACCATCAATATTGCAGTTGAGGGCACAAAAAATGTACTGGACATTTCCCGAAAAAACGACATAAAGGGAATGGTATTTCTTTCTTCCATGGAGGTTTATGGCTTTCCTCAAAAAGGCGAGGAGGTCACCGAAGACAGGATGGGCGGTTTTGATCCCACGGTGCCTCGCAACAGTTATCCGATTAGTAAGCAGCTCTGTGAAAGTATGTGTTGTGCATATGCTGCGCAATATAAGGTCCCGGCAAAAATCATACGATTAACGCAGACCTTTGGTCCGGGAGTTGACTATAACGACGGACGTATCTTTGCGGAATTTGCACGTTGTTCCAAAGAAAAGAAAAACATCGTCCTTATGACGCAGGGAGAGACAGAAAGGTGCTACCTGTACACGGCGGATGCGGTGGAGGCGATTCTGGTGGTGTTGCTTGACGGAGCGGCAGGTCAGGCATATACTGCGGCAAATCCGAAGACTTACTGCTCGATTTTGCAAATGGCGCAGGACTTCGCAAAAGAGAATGACATCTCGGTTGAGATCGCCGCAAAAGACGTGAGCAAACTTGGATATGCGGATACTTTGTATATGAAATTGAACACAGATAAAATTGAAAAGCTTGGATGGAAGCCCAAAGTGGGATTGATGGAGATGTTTCGCAGAATGATGGAGGCAATGTAAATGGCGACACCTACAGTCAGCGTGATTATGCCAGTGTACAATGCGCATTTGTATGTGGCAAAAGCAATTGAAAGCGTTCTGCAGCAGACGTATCAGGATTTTGAGCTGATCCTTGTTGATGATGGTGCTACAGATGGAAGCGGAGAAATTTGCGAAAAGTATGCGGCGCAGGATGACCGCATTGTTCTCATTCATGAAGAAAACAGCGGGATCTGTAAGGCGCGCAACACCGGGTTAAAACATGCACAAGGCACTTACATTGCATTTTGTGACCATGATGATCTATATATGCCGCAGTATCTGGAAAAGGCAGTGAGTTCTGCAATAAAGGAAAATGCGGACCTGGTTAAATTTGCATACAGATCAGAATATTCTATTGATGGAAAAATTACAAATGTATTTGAAGATCCAGTTCCTAATATTAAATTGAGCGTTACAGATGTTTTAAAGAAACCATATGAGCTTTTCGATTTAACCAAACGTGTTTTATGGAATGGTCTGTATAAAAGAGAAATCATTGCGAATTATCGGATATTGTTTGATGAATCAATCCTCGCGGGTATGGAGGATTTTCTTTTCAATATCAATTTTCTTTCTCATATAAATGAAATTGTATACATTCCAGATAAGCTTTTTACTCATTACTGCCGATCCGGGCAAAGCACATCATCTAAGTACAGTGAAAATCGGTTAAAAAATATTATTCGGGTAAAAGGAAAAGAAATCGCGTTTATAACTTCTGAAACATCTGAGGGGGGGGGGGGATACAACAGGAAATCCTCATCGGGCAAGCATACAAGTATTTATCTCTAATGCATCTTGAATTTGGATTTGACGGTTGTCCATTGGATATTACTGAAAAGAGATTTCAATTAAAAGAACTCCGAGATAAAGATGCAAATATCGTAAGTATAAAATTATTTCCGGAAATATTCAAAGTTGCACAGAGATGGCCGGGAATGGCAGTGCAACTAGGATTATATACATGTAAATGTTATTATGGATTACTTTTGTTTTGGAAACTTCGGGATAAAAAGAATTGAGGCTATCGAACAGTTTCTAATATAACTACTTTGCTTAAATATACTGGTTGGTTTTACGTGAAGATGATGGCCTGAAAGGATATATGATTTCCGTGAGTGAGAAGAATGATAAATTATCAAGAGATGAATTTATATCGTTTGTTAAAGCAGTCCTAAAGAAAAAATCATTGGAAGAAAACAGACCACTTTATTTTGAGTATAGGGTGTCCGAAGGTTACGAAAAAGAAAATTTTTCAAACCGTTTTGATGCGTTTGCACCAGAGGGATTTTCTGAGTACAGAAATCCGGTGATTTTTGAGTTTATAGACAGCCGTGTGCGGAAAATGGAACAGGTAACAAAAAGGATTAAAGGCTTAGCGGATGACTGTAGAAAGAGCTATGGTGCAACAGTTATCTTCATTTTAAATTTCAAGTCCCCGTTTAAAGATTCCAATCTTGTAGTATGGGATTTGGCTGTCATAAATAATTGGGTTGAGGAGTATCCAACTGAATATAGCCATGCATGTTCGTTAAGCATTGGGCGAAGGGAAACTGCGCGAGATAAAGAAAAAGCACAGCTTTTTGAAAAGCTATACAGCGAAGATTTATATTAAAAAAACAATGAGCTCCATACGAATGCAATACGTACTTGCATCAAAGAGCAAAATGGATTTGCAATCGTATTAGGTGCGGGTGTTTCAAAGGAACAGGGCGCAAAAACTTGGGATGAGCTGCTGAAAGATTTTCAGAAGGAAATAGAAGAAAGGTGTCTTTTGGATGATTCTGAGGCGGTTTTTGAAGAAGTTGGGGGAAGCAGCCTGACAACAGCCCAGTTATGCAAAGATATCTGGGCAAGCGAGAAACCCTTTGCCTGGCAGATTCATAAAAGCTTATATGATGCAGCGCAAGATTTGAACCTGAATACCGAGCTTGGAGAAATTGCACAGTTAGCTCAAAGATGCCAAGGCGATCGAAACTTTAGAATTTTGAGCTATAATTACGATGACTTTCTTGAACAGTATTTGAATTTTCTTAATGTAAGATGCTGCTCTATGTTTACAACGAAGATAAGATATTCAAATGGGCGAGATAGTGCGGACTTTTATGGCATGAACGGTCAGCCTAATCAAAGTCTGCGATTATATCATGTACATGGCTTTTTGCCGAAAGTCGCAACGAGAGATCAACTGGACACACTCCATATGAGGTCGATTTGCTTGACAGAGGCGGACTATAATATGCTTTATAATCAGCCGTATAGTTGGCCGATCGCAAGTCAGCTCTCATTTTTTAGAGAAAATACATGTTTGTTTATTGGGTGTAGTTTAAGTGACCCAAACATTCGGAGACTTTTGGAAATCACCGCATATAATCTGCCGAAACATTATGCTATTTTTTCTATGACGTATGAAAGCACAGATGCGCATGGCTCTACAACAACAAAACAACTGACATCAAAAGATCGACTTCAAATTGAAAATCATTTTTACCGCATTGGAATTAACATTTTGTGGGTAAAAGATTACCGTGAGATACCAGTGTGGCTACATAACCTAAATCAATCCATTGTCTGAATCAAGGCAATTTTTCAATTTTCGGAATACATCTCTTGCGAACATAAAAGGCGAGTGTTATACTGAAGCCATCAAAAAACATTGGAGGTGTCCCATATGCCCCGTCCCAAAGGAAGCAAGAATAAGTCCAAGACCGTAAAAGCAACCGTTGACTTTGCTGCACAGATCGCAGAAAAGCAGTCTGCAAAGGAAGCCGTTACCGCCGAAATCACATCTATCACTGCTAATATCGATGTGCTGAAAGCTGATCTGAAAGCCAAGAAAGCTGAGCTGAAATCTATCGACAAAGAAATCGCTAGAATCGAAGCAAAAAAGGTCAAGGCTGAAACCAAAGCAGCGGAATCTGCAAAGAGAGCCGAGGCAGAGGATGTGCTGAAAAAGCTGTTGGCCAGCGGTGTAAGTGCAGACGAGATCCTCGCAAAGTTGAAGTGATTTAAAATTTCAGACGCAGTAGTTGACGGGAACATCTACGTCGCAAGCAGTGCAACTTGGTACCAACTTGCGATTTTTGAATTGGATTTTTCAAAATCCAAATTCAAAACGCTTGTTGGGCTGTGCCCAAACCCCTTGCGTTCTGCATCATGCGATGCAGGCTGCGCATTTTTGCAAAATGCTTTTTTAATCTGAGTGCCGATGCCTGTGGTATCGGCACTTTTTGCACAGATGGAGTGTAACCGCCCAGCGAAAGGTAAGCGGTCAATAAATGTAAGCGGTCAATAAACTCCCGTCAGGCTTAAAAAAGGAGCTGTTGCAAAATAGCATCTCTTCAAAATGTTGAAAACAACCGCATTCACCGTACAAATCGGGCAGAATGTTGAAAACTCAAAGGCAGATTTCAAAAAATGAGTACAGCAAAGCTGAGTATCTGTGAAAAAGCAGGTGCTCAGCTTTTTACGTTTTCAGTTCCGAGAAATTCTACTCTTTTTTGAGTGGAAAAAGATGAGATTTTCGTTTTCCGCGTTGCAATTTGGAAAAGAACTTCTGGGGATCAAAGGCAAGGCAGAGGAGAAAAAGTTCTGTTGAAATGTTGGTCTTTCCCCGCATCAGGAAGCGCCGGAAGCTCCGGTTGCTTTTCAGCACACCAAAGGCTCCTTCTACCTGAATGGAACGATTCATCCGCAGAAGTGCCCCTCGCTCAGAAAGAAGATTTTCAAAAGCGGTCTTTCTGTGTTCTGTAGATTCTACACACATACGGATCTCTTTGTTTTTTACCTCGTCGGAGGACTTGAAGCACTTGCTTCGGAGTTCGCAGCCGGAGCAATCATTGCAACGGTAATAGTCCGTGGTCGTGACAAAGCCATTTTCCTTTTTGGAGCTGGAACGAGCAAAGAGGAGCTTTCTCCCTCCTGCGCAAAGAAAACCATCCTCATGTTCCAGCGGCTCCATATTCTCGACCCGCCAGAATTGAGACTTGAACTTCTTTGTCTTTTGTTTTTTGTAGGAGATCGGCTTAATAAAGCAGTTCTGACTATGCTGTTCCAGATACAGATAATTGCGGACGCTTTCGTATCCGGCATCTGCTACAATGTCACGGTAGCTTTTGCTCTGCATCCGCTGGATATGGTTCAGGAACGGAATGAGCGTACCAGAATCGGTGCGGTTTGAAAAAAGCAGCAACACCGGTAATATATTCACTGTTGACCGCAAGCTGGACATTGTAGGCCGGTTTCAGCTGGCCATTCCCCATGTGGTCTTCTTTCATCCGCATGAATGTAGCGTCCTTGTCGGTTTTGGACATACTTCTGCGGTTATTGCCAATGGAGAACAGCTTATCCTCGTACTTTGTCCACTTCGTCCACAGGCTGTCCAGCTTTTCATACCGCTTTTGGCATTCGCTCTTTCGCTTTCCGATCCCGTGAACAAATTCTGCATTGGAAGGAAGCTGCTTATCTGCCAACTCTCGCAGCTTCTTTCGGGTCAGATTGCCTTTTTCCACCGCATTCGTTGAAAACTACCTTTGCTTTTTCCTTTAATTTTGCCAGATTCTTTTCGACCCCTGTTTTCCAGACAAAGGTGTATCGATTCGCCATGCTCTCGATCTTTGTGCCGTCGATGAACACTTCCTCGTATTCTGTTTCTTCCAACTCAGCAAGCCGTTTTACAAACTGGTAGAACAAGTCCTCGACCGCTTCCTTTGCCTTGCCGCTCCGGAACCGAGAAAACGAAGAATAGTCCGGAACCTTCTCTCCTTGAAGAAGCCAGATGAAGTCAATATTCTTGCGGCACGCAAGCTCCAGCTTTCGGGTGGAGTAGATGCCGCACATATAGCCGTACACCAATAGCTTTAACATGATCCGGGGTTCTGCTGCCGATTTTCTTCCTCTCGGAGAATACGCCTGATGCAGTTTCCTGTAATCCAGTTCCTCGAGCTGGGCGTTGGCTACATACACCGGTTCATGTTCATCTATTAAAATATTTTCGCTTATTGGTAGGGTCAGCTGTTGATATATGCCGCCCTTTCCTGTATACTGTTCATGTTGTAGCTGGTTCATGACAGTTTCAGCTTACAACAAAAATGAGATAGGCAACCCCTTTCGGGGAAGTCTATCTCATTTTTTTCGTTGGGGCTATTTTGCAACAGCCCCTTTCTCTTTGCTGGGGGCATGATGAGCCTGCTCAGCCTGCCATAGGCAAGCTAGCGTTTGCGCAGCGCAGCGGAGCAATGAAAGCCCCAGTGGGGCTTTTAAGCGACCGAACGGTCTTGCGTTAGCAAGATGGAGGGGCCTCGCCCCGACAAGTGACCGCTGGCCTTCCTCGCTGTTCCAGCAGGCAAGGATGGCCGGGTAGAATGCCCGCGCCAGACGGTCAATGACTTCATCGGGATAAGGGAAAATGTTTGTGGACTTTTTCTTTTTGTTCAAACGCACGCTCCTTTGATCGTCCCACCGCAGCAAAGTCGGGCGAGAAAATCAAAGTTCCAATTTTTATCAGGCGCAAGGGCGCGGATGCTTTCCGCCCTGCACTTGCGGCTGGTGGCTCGTTGATGGCTTACAAGTGCCTGCCGTTATGCGATTTTTTCGTCGTTCAGCATTTCTTCAAACTGTGCCATATATGCCTTGTGCTGCTTGAGGATTTTTGAGGTCTCAACCTTCACGTAGGCATCATCGGGCACCTTAACAACCCGTGTAGTGTTTGTTTACGGGAAGTGCAGGCCACCGGCCAGAGCGAGATGATCTGAAGTTGGAGCAGGAGAAAAATATTTCAAAAGAATGCAGTGTCCGTTGAAGAATTTTGCCACAATATGCTATAATGACTACTATAGGCAGATCGTATTGTGTCGTGCGAATGGACAAAAACGGATACGGAGGAGATCCTTATGACGATTTTGATCGTAGACGATGAGTTCCGGATTGGGCAACTGATCCGGAGACTGATCCATTTTGAAGAGCTGGGTCTGGAGCTGATCGATGTATTCGACGATAGCGAAAAGGCCTTGGGGGCGATTTTGCTTCACCATCCGGACGTTGTGATCTCCGATATCAAGATGCCGGGCATGGATGGTCTGGAACTGGTGCGGCGGACACAGGAGGCAGGGATTGCATCGCGCTTTGTCTTTGTAAGCGGCTTCCGGGAGTTTGAGTATGCCCACAAGGCCTTGCAATATGGCGTGGAAGACTATCTTCTGAAGCCCGTGAAGGAAGAAGATCTGAACAATATTCTTCAGAAACTGAGCGATGGTCACGAGCAGGTGCTGCAGCATCGGCGGGAAGAAAAACAGTTGCAAGAAGAAGCGCGCCGGGGCCGTTATATCCGGGGATTTGACCTGATTCAGGCCATCGAAAGTGCTGGAGAGTGGGTCGATTGGCAGGAACTGAACCGGATGATGCAGAGTAATGTACAGAATGGGAAGATGCTGGCTTTTCTGTTGCAGTTGGATTATTACGATGCTTCCCAGCAGGATGACATCCAAGACCGCATGGTTATCAACAATCTAATTACCATGACGGAGGATCGACTGCGGCCACATTTGTATGAGCAACTGTACGCCGTGCAGGATAAGACCCTGATGATCGGTCTGTTGAACTACGCCCCCGCCGCAAGCACGATGGTGCGGCAGGAATTGTACACCGTGTATGCCGATGTGCGGCGGTATCTGTCGGGATTCCCGGAGTATGTCGCTACGCTGGCATTCGGTGAAGAGATCACACCGCAGCAGGGAAAGTTGTCACTTCAAACGGCCCGCCAGCGGATGAATTGGCGGATCGCGCTGGGGGCAAACCGTATCATCGGGCCGGAACACTTTGTTACTAATCCAAAACTCGGAGAGCTGGATACCATTGCCCGCGCCCAGCTGCAGAATGCGGTAGAAGCTTTGAACGCTGCGGCGGCAAGCCGCGTGTGGCAGGATCTGGTGCGTCAGATTCAAAGCAATCCCCAGAATGACCCGGCCTTGTACTATACACTGGCCCGGTGTTTCCTGAATACCTTCTACGGCGACCTGACTTGGGATGAGCGCCGTACCCGGCAGTGTCGAAATTGGCTGGAACAGGTGCGGCATTGCTGGCAGCTTCCGCAGCTGAACGAACTGGTGGAACAGGCTATCGCGGAAGAATTGCAGACCCAGCAAAAGGAATTGGACAACCAAACGGCTCGTCCGGTGCGGATGGCCTTGGATTACATTGCCGAGAATTATGCACAGAAGATCGGGCTGGATGAAATCGCCGAAATGCTGCAGATGAACAGCTCCTACTTTTCCACGCTGTTCAAAAAGGAAACCGGAAGGAACTTCCAGAATTATCTGACGGAATATCGCATTGAAAAAGCCAAAGAGCTGCTGCGCACCACAAATGAGACCATGATGAGCGTTGCCGAGCAGGTGGGGTATCAGGACACGCGGTATTTCAGTCAGTGCTTTGTCAAAGTGGTGGGAGTAAAGCCTTCGCTGTACCGAAAAATGTATTCCTGAGAGGTGAATGCAATGAAGTGGATGGATCGGGTGTGGGCACTGCTGGTGCTGGCTGCCGCCGCAGTGCTGGGGGCACTGTTATGCGGACATATCGTCGATGCAAAGCAGGCACAGACAGCGCTGCTCTTGGTGGCAACAACGGCGCTGCTGGTGCTGGCCGGGACGCTGGTATGGATCGGAAAACAGCTGCAGGATATTCTTCGGCGGCTGAAGGAGCAGGAATATACCAGCTTGCTGCCCAATGAAGAAAAAAACAAGGCGCTGCCGTTTTATCCGCAGCTATGGGATGCGGTGATGAACCAAGTAGATATGGCCAAAGAGAGTGACGCTGCAGAAGAATACGAGCGACAGGCAACGTTGCAAGCCTTGCAGAGCCAGATCAACCCGCATTTCCTTTACAATACGTTGGAGTGTATCCGGGGTCAAGCACTGATGGATGGCAATACCAGTGTGGCCGATATGCTGGAGGCGCTGGGAAATTTCTTCCGTTATAGCATCAGCCGCCGGGAAAACGTGGTAACACTGGCGGATGAGATCAACAACATCCGCAGCTATATGCTGATCCAGAATTACCGCTTTTTGAATCGGTATCAGTTTGAGCTGGAATTTCTGGAGGACGAAGAGCCGCTTCTGGGCTGCTACGTACCCAAACTGACCCTTCAGCCTATTGTGGAAAATGCACTGATTCACGGGTTTCAAAATCAGAAGTCTGGCTGTGTGACTTTGACGGTGGATGCCTCGGATAGTATGTTGATGCTTACGGTCTCAGACGATGGCGAAGGCATGGATGCCGCAGTTCTGGAAGAACTGAACCGGAAGATTCAGAGCCGCCAGACCCTTTTGCGGAAACCTGCCTCCCACGGGAACGGCATCGCACTGCAGAATGTGAACCGCCGCATTATGATGCTGTATGGGCGGTCCTACGGCTTGCACGCTTATTCCACGCCGGGTCGCGGCACGGATGTGGAAATCATACTCCCGCGGATCACCAAGGCGGAGGTGACACCATGAACCCGGTCCTGATGCGAGCGAAGGCATTGGCCTTTGGAACAGAAGAGCATACAGAGGCCCGCGATCTTGATTTTGTGCTGCGCTGCGGGGAGCTGACCGCGCTGGTGGGAGAGCAGGACTCCGGGCGGCAGACACTGTTTGACGGCCTGAACGGAGACTGCGCTGTGCAGCGTGGCATGATCCTGACCCCGGAGGGGAAAATCTTTCCGCTGCAGAAAAAGGTATTCGCAGCGGGCAGTTTTTTCACTGAGGAAACCAGCAGCCGGGTGCAGGGGGTGGAATTGACAGAAATGTTGTTTCTGATGCAGCCGGGGGGCTGCAAGCGGCTGCATTGGAAGACCGCCCGACGGCGGAAGTTGGCGCAGGAATTGCTGGATCAGGTGCAGCTGGAACGCGATGTCCGGGAGGACGTGAGCCGCCTGAGCCCCATGGAGTGCTTCCAGCTCAATCTGGCCGCAGCTCTGGATTCCGGCGCAAGCCTGATGACTATTCAGGAGGATTTCGAGGGCTTTTCGGTGGCGGACTTCGACCAGCTGGTGCCGATCCTGAAAAAGCTCCAGCAGACCACAGGATTGGCCATCCTGCTGAACACCAACAGCTTACGGGCGCTGGAAAAGCTGGCCGATGAGGTGTTCGTGTTCCGGAATGGCACCATTGCCAAAAAGCTGCGGGGGGAGAAGATCGCTCCCCGCACCATTCTGGATCATTTGGGTGGTGCGCAGGCCGCTTCAGAGGCACCCCGGCCACAGCGGGAAACATTGTTTGAGATACAGGGTCTTCAGGTTCGGGGGTGTTCTTGCCCCATTGTGCTGCATCGGGGTGAGATACTACATCTGGTGGACTATGACGTGAGGGAAAAACAGGAACTTTACCGCATCGTTTCGGGGCAGCAGCTGGTGTCGGGGGTGTCCCTGCAATACGAGGGGCATCCGCTGCCTCAGAATTGGCCGCACAGCCCGGAACGTTACCCAATCACGGCGCTGGATCGGTTCGGGGCGCAGGGACTGTTTCCGCAGATGTCGGTGGCTCAGAACCTAATCTTTCCAGCCCTACGGCGACTCTGCGGGCCTTTTGGGCTGTTGGACAAAGGGTTGGAACAGGCAGCTTTGAAGGAGTGGGATAGAAAAAAACAGTTGGATGGCAAAAACATGGCGCAGCTGACCCAAGCACAGGCAATCGCCCTGCAGATGGAAAGCTGGATTCTTGCCCGCCGGAAAGTGCTGATCCTGCTGGAGCCCTTCCTGCACACGGATACTGCTAGCCGTTCAGTTTTGCAGAGTGCGTTTGCCCGGTTCCGGGGGCAAGGCGGTGCCATTCTGGTGATTTCCTCCAGCCGGACATCGTACCTAGGCATTTCGGAACAAGACGCCGCTGCAGAGCAGTGGGCACCATGGTACGACCAGATCTTGGATGTTCAGGAGGTGTGCCGCGATGAAACATAAAATTCCGCGTGTGGCAGCACGCTTTCCGGCTTTTTGGCTGATCCTGACGGTATATCTGCTGGAATTTGGCGTGCCGGGGCCGGGCCAGTGCCATCTGATCCTGCGCCAGCTGAGTATGTGGGTCCCAGCGGTGCTGGGCATGATGCTGATGCGGCTTTCGGGTAGTTACAACATGGCGGTGGGAACCCAGATGACCTTTTCAGCGGCGTTGCTGGGGATCCTGCTGCAATGGTACTCCGTTCCGATGTGGGCGGCCTGTGTCGTGGTGCTGGCTGTGGCCGTGGTATTGGGGATTCTTTATACAGTGCTGTCGAATAGGATGCAGATTCCGCTGTTTTATCTGTCGCTCTGTGTTCACCTGCTGCTGGACGGCCTGAACGGCTTTTTCTACCGGATGACCAGACAGACCTCCAATTATGCTTATGCAGGCGCGGATCGCACCCGCTGGCTTGGGGTGCCGCTGTGGTGCTGGATCGCGCTGGCGGCGCTGGCACTGGGGACTGCCTATCTGAACCGCACCACCTATGGCCGCTCCCTTTTCCTGCTGCCGTGGTATCACGATGTCCGTTGGCAGGAGATCGGTGAAAGCCGACGGATAAAAACAGGGACAAGGCTGAAGCTGGACCTCATCCTTGGGGCTGCAAATGTCCTGAGCTGCGTTCTGGTGGGGCTTTCCGGGATCCTGTTGGCTCTGCGGGGCGGAACAACGGCTTTTTACTCCGGCATGAACTATACTTGCCGCATTCTGACGGCGGCTTCCATCGGCGGCTGGATGAACGCCACCCGCCGCAGCCTTCCGGTGGGGGCGCTGCTGGGCAGTATGAGCCTTGTGCTGATCCTGATGCTGGAAGTCCATCTGCGGATCACGAGTTCGTACGTAGAGTATTGTCTGAGCGCCGTGCTGATCCTGATGAGTGCGGCGTGGGGGGCGGCCCAAAAGAAAAAACGGCTGCAACCCAAAAATCGTATCACTTAATCCAAAACTTGTCTCATTGTAACAAAATCTTTTGTGTAATATAATAGTCTCAACAGAAGCGGAACGTCAGAAGTTCCGTATCACAGCAGAAAACCGAAACGTACCTGAACAAAAAAGAAGGAGATTTTGTTATGAAAAAGATCACGCGCCGCAGTTTTCTGAAAGCGTCTGCTGCCGCTATGGTAGCTTCTGGTCTGGCCGCCTGCGGCGGCTCTGCATCCTCCACCGCAGTATCCTCCGTGGCAAGCGCCGCAGGTTCTGCCGCAGCTGCAGGCAAGGGCACCATCGGCATCCTGATGCCGTCCCTGAACGCTGAATTCTTTGCAGCTACAGCCAACTCCATGGCAGCGCGGCTGGCGGAAGAGGGTTACACCGGAAACATTCAGGGTTTTGACAACGATGCGGCACAGGCCGTTTCCGTCATCGAGAATTTCATCACCGATGGCGTGCAGGGCATTGCTTATATGACTGTGGACACGGCAGGCGATGACGCTCTGAAGGACGCCATGGATGCAGGGATCAAAGTGCTGACCTGCGGCGTGGAAAATGCGAACTACGACGTCTGCCAGATCATGGATAATAAGGCGACGGGCTACCAGATCGGTGAGATGGCGGCAAATTACATCAACGAGAACTTTGGCGGTTCTGCCAAGGTGGCTTACATTACCTCAACTAAGAGCCAGAACATGATGGACCGTGTGGAGGGCTACCGCCAGGCCATGGAAGAGCTTTGTCCGGGTGCCGATGTGGTCTACGAGGCCGAGTGTGTGGATGTTGGCCAAGGCACGACCTTTGCCGAGAACCTGAACACTCTACACCCCGATTGCAAGATCATCCTCAGCTACTCCGATACCTATACCAAGGAAATCGCGGAGGTGTGGAATGCGTTGAGCTACCCAAAGGATGCCGCCTGCTTTGGCCACGACGCAGAGGCAGCTGCGCTGAAGAACATTGCGGAGGGCGGCTACATCAAGGGGACCGTTTCGGCGGGCGATCCCGGTGTTGCGATGGCAGAGGGTATGATCGGCTGCCTGAACGGGGAGTACAAAGATCATGAACTGGTCGTTATGGCCGGAACAGAAGTCACGCCGGCCAACATTGGCGATTTTTATAAGGCCTGACCGCGGAAGCATCTGAAACAAGCCGCCCTCATGCGCCGCGTGAGGGCGGTTTTCTAAAAAAGAAAGGAGAAAAGCCGTGGCAGGAGCATCAGGAAAAATTGTGCTGAGGATAGACCATCTCAGCAAGGAGTTTCCCGGCGTCAAGGCACTGGATGATGTTTCCATGGAGTTCCGGGAAGGCGAAGTCCACTGCCTGATCGGGGAAAACGGAGCAGGAAAATCCACGCTGATCAAAGCCATCGCAGGCTACCACGCCCCCACCAGCGGCACCATTACGGTGCATGGAAAGGAATATTCGGAGATGACCGTTCCGCTGGCAGCGGAATGCGGCATCCAAGTCATTTATCAGGAGTTCAACAACGTTCCGCCCCTGACCGCCGCCGAGAATGTTTTTCTTGGTGTGCGCACCAATCCCGGCCTGTTCGTGGATTTTGAGGGCCGCCGGAAAGCCGCCAAGGAACTGTTCCAGCGGCTGGGCGTTGAGCTGGACCCGGATCAGATCGTGGGGACTATGAGCCCCGCCCAGATGCAGATCGTGGAGATCGCAAAATCCGTGAGCAAGAACGCGAAGATCCTGATCATGGACGAGCCCACCGCTCCGCTGACTGTGGACGAAGTGAAGCTTTTGTTCAAGATCATCCGAGATCTGAAAGCGCAGGGAGTGACCATCATCTACATCAGCCATCGGCTGGAAGAACTATTTGAGATCGGCGACCGGATCAGCGTCATGCGGGACGGCAAGTATGTCTGTACCATGGACGTGAAGGATGCCACCCAGCAGAAGCTGATCGCGGCCATGGTGGGCCGCGAGGTCAGCCAGACCTGCCCCGCCCGCTCCAATGTGATTATCGGGGAAGAGCTGCTGCGGCTGGAACACGTTTGCGGCAACGGCGATACCGATATCAACTTCACCTTGCACAAGGGCGAGGTGCTGGGCTTTGGCGGTCTGGTGGGTGCCGGACGAACGGAACTGATGGAAGTGATCTATGGTGCCCAGCCGCTGGAAAGTGGTCAGATCTACTACAAGGGTCAGCCGGTCAAGATCGACAGCCCTCGTAAAGGCATCAAAACCGGTATTGGTCTAGTGCCGGAGGACCGCAAGGGCAAGGGCCTGTTCCTGGATAAGAACGTTGCCTGGAATTCAACCATCAATTGCTTGGATCGCTTCGCCAATGGTACGTTTGGTTTAGTACGCACCAAAGAGGTGGAAAAGGAAGCTGAAAAATACCAGAAAGCGTTCAATATCAAAACGCCTAGCCTGAACCAGCTGGTCATGAATCTTTCCGGCGGCAACCAGCAGAAAGTGGTTTTGGCCAAGACCATGGCGGCAGATGCGGAGGTCATCATTTTTGATGAGCCCACCCGCGGCATCGACGTAGGGGCCAAGCAGGAAATCTATAACCTGATGAACGAGCTGGCCGCCCAGGGCAAGGGGATCCTGATGGTGTCCTCTGATATGCCGGAGCTGCTGGGAATGTGCGACCGCATCGTGGTGATTTCCGAAGGCCGACAGACCGGCATCGTGGACAAAGAAGATTTCAGTCAGGAAACGATCCTGTCGCTGGCATCCATTAGTGCCGTCAAGGATGCTTGACTGGGAAGAAAGGTAGTGCAAAATGGATCTGTATAAATTTTATAAAAAATACGGCCTGTTTGTGATCTTGGCCATTTTCATCGTTGTATTCTCCACACTCAACACTCAGTTTCTGACCCCCGGCAACCTGCTGAACATTCTGCGCCAGATCTCCATGTTTGGCATTGTGGTGGTGGGCTACACCATGGTCATGATCAGCGGCGGATGTGACATGTCTGTCGGCGGTCAGCTGGCACTGTGCGGCATGTTTGCCGCCACCTTGAACGTTACCTACGGCCTGCCCACTTTTGTGGTAGTCATCCTGACGTTGATGCTGGGGGCGCTGTTCGGTTTGATCAACGGCCTGCTGATGAACGTATTCAATATCATGCCCCTGATCGTTACCTTGGGCACCATGCTGTTCTTCCAGGGTGCTTCCTACATCATCTCTGGCGGTGTGGCTATCTTCGGCCTGTCCGACAGCTTCAAGTTTATCGGTCAGGGCTATCTGGGTTTTGTGCCTCTGCCCATCGTCATCCTGCTGGTCATCGGTGTGCTGGGTTACATCGTGCTGCACAAGACCTATTTCGGCCGTCAGATCTACGCCATGGGCGGCAACCCGGAGGCTGCTCGTTTGGCGGGTGTGAACATCAAAAAATATCGCTTGGCGGTGTTTACTATTACGGGTATTCTGGCAGCGGTGGCTGGCATCATCATGGCCGCTCGTACCGGTTCGGCACAGCCTTCAGCTGGTGCTTCTTACCCCTTTGACTGCATGACTGCAGTGGTTCTGGGCGGCGTTTCCTTTGCTGGCGGCAGCGGCAGTATGCTGGGTGCTATGATGGGCGTGATCATTATTGGTGTGCTGAACAACGGAATGCAGCTTATTGGCATGGACAGCAATATGATTAACTGTGTGAAGGGCATCGTTCTGCTGATTGCCATCGGTATCGACAGTGTGCAACGAACGGGTAAAAAGGCAAAGAAAGTCTGATCTTCAGAATTATCGGCCCGGAATGAGAGCAGCGCTCCCGTTTCGGGTTTTCTTTGAAACAAGGAGAAATTTTTATGGCAATTCGTCAACCCATTGTTTCCGAAATCGCATACCGTACCTGGTGCATTGATGAATACGGCATGGATGCAATGTTCCTGCTGGAGGGCGATGAAAAAGCTCTGCTCATCGATACTGGCACCGGCGTGTTCGACATTCCAGAGCTTGTCCGTCAGCTCACCAATAAACCCGTCATGGTGGCTCTGACCCATGGCCACATCGACCATGCAGGCGGCATGGATCAGTTCGAGGAAGTGTACCTCCACCCGGCGGATTTTGCCATGGCGCAGGCGGTAACGCCCGAAGAACGCGGCGGTTATGTGGACACTATGCTTTCCATGTCAGATGGCATCTACAGCGTGACCCGCTATGATGTGGTGGTGCCCAAAACCCGTGCAAGGCTGCTGCCTTTGCAGGGGGGGACATACCTGCATCTGGGCAACCGCGATGTGATGGTCTTTGACACGCCGGGCCATACACCCGGTGGCCTGAGTTATCTGGATAAAAAGGAGCGGCTGTTGTTCAGCGGAGATGCCTGCAATATGAATACTCTGCTGGCTGCCATGGGCCAGCCAGCCACGGAGCGCACTTGTGTAACGGCGCTGAAGCAGACTGCAGAAAAGCTAGAAGCACTGCATCCGTATTACGACCGCCATTACAACGGCCATATCGGCTATGCTGATGCCAAAAGCTGTATGCCGATGCCGGAGTGTCTGGTGCGGGACTGTATCGCTCTGTGCGAAAACTTGCTCTCCGGTACTATCGTAGGAGAAAAAGTGGAGAATCCTTTCTGCGGCGAATGCCGTCTGGCCCGGAACAACACGATGCAGATCGTGTATCGGGATGATCAGGTGAAGTAAAGATGAAGCAATACCTTTTGATCGACATCGGAGGCACATTTATCAAATACAGCCTGACCGATGCTTATGCAAAAAAAATATCCGGCGGTAAGGTGCCCACTCCTTTGACCGGGATGGACAACCTGCTGGCCGTCATCGAGGACTTTTCGGCCCCATGGAAAGGTCAGTTCGAGGGCTGCGCCGTTTCCATGCCGGGCCGCATTGATACCAATCGCGGCATAGCTCACACAGGCGGGATACTCAGCGCGTTTATGTGGGAGCAGCCCTTTGCCTCCATGCTAGAGCAGAGTCTGGGCGTTCCGGTGGTCATTGCCAACGATGGAAAATGCGCAGCGGCAGCTGAAGCGTGGACCGGGTCTCTGGCCGGGGTGGACAACGGTCTTGTTCTGGTGTTGGGCACAGGCATCGGCGGCGGCATCATCCTGAATGGCAGGGTGTACATGGGATCACATTCGGCTGCAGGTGAGGTGAGTAACTTGGTCACCGAATTGGGTAGCATGGAGGGCGACGATTTCCGATTTGAGGTGATCGGCAAGGTGGCAGAAAGCCCAGTATGGGCCGGGAAAGCCTCCGCCAGCGGCTTGATTGCTGCCTATGCAGCGGAAAAGCAGCTGCCCGCCCATGCGCCGCAGCCCACCGGCGAAGAAATCTTTGCGGCTCATGCAGCAGGGGAGCCGGAGGCCTGCCGGGCTCTAAAAAAGTTTGCCCGCCGTGTGGCGCTGGGCATCATCAGCCTGCAAAGCGTGCTGGACGTGGAGCGGGTCGCCATTGGCGGCGGCATCAGCGCGGCGGATGCTCTGCTGCCTGCCATCCAGACGGAGCTGGATGACCTGTTTGCACGCTGCCCGGTGTTCCCCATGCTGGAGCCGGAGCTGGTGCGCTGCCGCTACGGCAACGATGCCAACATGATCGGCGCACTGAAATTGTTTTTTGAACAAAAACCTGTATGAACTGAACTTGAGAGGAGTGTGACCATGAGCGTTTTTCGTAATGATTTTCTGTGGGGCGGAGCCTGTGCAGCCAACCAGTTCGAGGGTGCATGGGACACAGACGGCAAGGGCCCCAGTGTCCCGGATATGTGTACCAATGGTTCCCATACAAGCCCGCGCTGGGTAACGGCCACCACTCTGCCAGATAAGCTCTACCCCAGTCACGAGGCCATTGACTTTTACCATCATTACGAAGACGACATTGCACTCTTCGCCGAGATGGGCTTCAAGATTTTTCGCACTTCCATCAACTGGACTCGCATTTTCCCAACCGGGATGGAGACGGAACCCAACGAGAAAGGTCTGGAATTTTACGACAGAGTTTTTGACTGCTGTAAAAAACATGGAATTGAGCCGCTGGTTACCATCAGCCACTATGAGATGCCTTACGCTCTGGTGGAAAAGTATAACGGCTGGGTTGGACGGGAAGTCATCGACTGCTATCTAACCTACTGCAAAACGATTTTTGAGCGCTATAAGGACAAGGTTAAGTATTGGCTGACGTTCAACGAGATCAACATGGGTACAATACCCAACGGGAATTTCCTGACGATCTGTCAGATAAAGAACTATACAGGCCCGGTCAATGAGATCCCGGACAACGAGGGACTGCGTTTTCAGGCACTGCATCACCAGTTTGTGGCGAGTGCTCTGGCAATTCGGTATGCCCACGAGCATTACCCGCAGTTCAAACTGGGTGACATGAACCTGTTTGCCACTTGCTATCCGCTGACGCCGGACCCGGAGGATGTACTGGCCTGCCAGCAGCGGGAGCAGATCGTCAACTGGTTCTGTTCGGACGTGCAGGTGCGCGGCGCATATCCCAGCTATATCCGGCGGTTTTTCTCAGAACACCACATCCAAATCAAAATGGAACCCGGCGATGAGGAGATTTTGAGAGAGGGGACGGTGGATTTCTACACCTTCAGCTACTATATGTCCAACTGCGTTACCACCCACCCCGGCGAGGGAAAAGTGGCAGGCAACGGCTTGGGCGGCACGGCCAACCCCTACCTCAAGGCTTCCGACTGGGGATGGCAGATCGATCCCAAGGGACTGCGCTACAGCCTGAACCAGATATGGGACCGCTACCAGATCCCCATGATGGTGGTTGAGAACGGTCTGGGTGCTTACGACGCTAAGGGCGAGGACGGGAAGATCCACGACAGCTACCGCATCGACTACCTGCGGGCCCATATCCAGCAAATGGCTGAAGCTGTGAGAGACGGTGTGGATCTGATGGGCTACACTCCGTGGGGCTGCATCGACCTCGTTTCGGCCTCTACTGGCGAAATGGCCAAGCGTTATGGGTTTATCTATGTCAACAAGTTTGACGATGGCACGGGTGACCTGAGCCGGGAGCGGAAAGATTCCTTCTACTGGTATAAGAAGGTCATTACTTCCAACGGGGAAGACCTTGCCTGATCAAGTCGTGCAGAAAAGGCTCTTCCACAGCGGATCGGGCCATGCGTATTGATTACTTCGAGGATAATAACCTGCTGAAATAATAATCCGTAAAACAAAAGTCACCGCTTCCCGCACATTTCTGCGGGAGACGGTGACTTTTTGGGTTGAGTAGCTTGAGCGAGCGACAACCACCAGCTCCGCTGGTGGAGTAGAAAATGCTTTAGCTATAAGATTCGAGCAAAGCGAGATGACAAAGAAATTGTCATCTTAGAAGATGCACTTTGCAACATAGCTCGTTAGAGCGGTAGGGCAGGTAATGCAGATGAAAGACGCTTGCTCGTGGCCCATTAAGGGGCTTTGCTAGTATTATGCCCTTCTAGGGCTTACTCAAGCCACCGGCTCAGCCGGTGGTTTTGACTGTTTATCTGGAATGTTCGGTCTGCTCTGGTTTCTTTTCCTCATCGAAGAAAAGCTTAATATTTCTCTGCGCTCGAAGAAGCTCCTGCATTTCTTCTTTCGCTTTGCGATAGTCCGGGTAGCGTGCTTTCTTTTCTGTCAGCAGCTTGGAATATTCCGCGTCCAACTTTTTGACCTTGGGAAGCGTTTTCAAATTGGATTCATCAAATGCTACCTTCGCTGCCTTGTGCAGCGTGATCTCCGTGCGGTGCGTTTCCAGAAAGCGCTTGCTGTATCCGGTCTTGAGGTAGGCATCATAGACTGGTCGCGTCTTGGCGTAGTTAGTGATGTGCGCTTTCAGCACTGCAATTTCTGCCAACCGCTTCTCTGATACTTTAATGGAATCGCCCAGTTCATGATAGCGTGCAGTTGCAGCATCCACACGCTCCTGCATTTCCTCGATGCTGCCGATTTTATTTTCCTGTAAGAAAACCAGCGTCCGGGACATCTCTTTTAAGTTGTGTTGCTTTGCCCAATGGGCAAAACCCGTGCCTTTTCCCTCGGCCAGTTTTGCCTGAATGTCTACCAGCATCTGAAATTTCTGCTCCGGTGCCAGACTCTTTTGCCGAGGCCGATGCTCCGCTTCTCCGGCAAGGACAACTTTCAGTTCTTCCTCACTGTATCCTGCCCCCAAAGTACGGAATCGAATAAATCGTTTCTGTCGTGCGCCCTTGACGGAGGTGTACTTTCCGCGTTTGACTTCATAGCCCTGCTGCTCCAGCTTTTGCAGAAAGTCCTCGTAGTCCTTGGGGTTTTCATCCAAAACACTATCGATCACGCTGCATAGCCGGTCACGATTACTTTCTTTGGGCGGGTAAAGCGTACGCTTCTGCCGCTCACGGTAAGGCTTTATCTCAATGACGGAGAGCTGATGTTCTAAGCAGATCAGGTCGCTCAACCGCTGCACTGCCAACGCAGAAAAGAAAAAATCCCGGAATTTTCGGGTTCCATCCAGCGCAGTGGAGTTATAAATAATGTGGTTGTGGATGTGTTCCCTATCCGTGTGAGTTGCAACGATAAATGCATATTTGCCCTTGGTGAAGCGCATTGCCAGTTCGTAGCCCACCTTGTTGGCTTCCTCTGCGGTGATCTCGCCCGGACGAAAGGACTGCCGGATCTGATAGGCGATCACATCATTTTTCTGTCTGCGCCCTGTGGTAAGTTCGTATTGCCGCTTGGACAGCATAAATTCTTCGTCTGCGGTTAAAGGGCTGCACTCATAGCTGCTGACAAGTTCTCCTTTGTTCGTCTTGTCAGGATTCTTCGCGTAGTCCGTGCGGCTTTTCAGGCAGGCCGCAACCGACTTGCCCTTGTTTTTGTGCAGCGCGATCAAACGTGTTGCAGCCATTTTGAATCACCCCCGTGTGACAGCCAATACTTGAGCCACTTGCGGCGTTTGCAGCATCCAAACAAAAAAGCCGTCCGAAGGCGGCAAAGATAAAAGTACTTCTTACAGTTCTGAAAGTCATTCGCTGAACCGTCCGATGCCCTCTGTAATGACAGTTACACCGAAAAAGAGGACGAAGCAGATAAACTCCGCCACCAGCAGAATGAAAAACTGATCCCAAGTCTGGCGGTAGGCGGTGTAGATGCCGCAGCCGAAGATGTAGAGCATCAGCGGCGCGACCACATAGCTGGACAGGGTGAGCAGCCACTTTGCCATCAGAGCCAGAAACGCCACAAAGAGAGAAATCGGGA